>PPYE01320446.1_pt1 | contig 21813 bp, 19 predicted proteins | sample 1559881 | NCBI WGS metagenome assembly PPYE01 (sample SAMN08240022, study PRJNA423297) | Human gut metagenome, whole genome shotgun sequencing project.
ATAATAAGAGTTATCATCACCTCGGAAGATGATGGATTCTTTCTTATCACGCTTGATTTTACCTTGTTTTATCAGTTCTTCTTTCTCCACACGAATACGTTCTAAGAGTACGGATGCTGGCTCGTCATTCGGGTCTTGAGGTACAAGCTTGCCACGGATAGCAAGGTCGAGGATTTTAGATTTTGCTTTTTTTACAGAAGCTGTAAGTTCATTTTTAAGGACATCTATGTTGCGAATCTTATTAATACTATCAGCAAGAATGGATACTATTCTCTGTTGTTCTTCTACAGGTGGAACGGGAACTAAATATGTTCTCAAAAAATTTAGAGAAACAAATGGTTGTAATCCTCCAGAGGGCTTGTTTTTCATATCTTCTTGTGCATAATCAAGAAAATACATTACAAAATGATTGCTTAAATTCTTACTAAATGTAAACTTGAATAAAGCAACATTCTTTATTGAAATCAAAATATCTTCAGTAACCATAGATGGATTCCCAATTGTTCCAATCATTGCAAATAGGATATCACCAATATTTACACCGGAGCGATCATTTATACTGATAGCATCTTTTTCTGATATATATTTTACATTGCTATAATCAATACCACCTTCAACAAGATTTTTACTGGTGATCAATGGTATTCCCTTATCCACATATGTTGGAGTATCATGTGTTCCATCACGAACATCTACTATAGAATTCAACCTGCACCAAGCCCACCCCTCCGGCAACTCAAATGGAATCTCATCTTCGATACATTTCACGCTTCCATCCTGGAACTTCTCATAATGTAAATTATGAATTCAATTTTCTCTCAATTTCCACTCAATTTACATTCAATGTAGGTTGGGTGGATTTTTTATATTCTATACCTACAAAATAAAACGCCCGCAGGGCAGAAAGGCAGGTACAGAGTATGTACGAAGAAAATAATTCACAGGACAAGCCGGTTGTAATCGGCATTGATCATGGGTTTTCGTTTATGAAGACCAAACATCACATTTTTGGTAACGGAGTAGTGAGGTGTAACGGCAGACCACCGGTAGCAGAGAACGGATTTTATTATGATGGCAGTTATTACTGCATTGGTGGGGAGCGTAAGACAGTTCACGAGGATAAGACAGCGGATGAGGATTTCTTCCCTTTGAAGCTGGTAGCTGTAGCCAAGGAAATTAAGACAAGAGGACTGCCACGCACCTTGCATGTAGTGTTGGGTGTGGGAGTTCCTTTTAAGCGATTTGGCAAGGAACAGGCGAAGCTGGTAGCGTATTTGAAACGAAGTGGTCCACATTTTATTGAGTTTGAAGAGAAGGATTATGTCATAACAATTGAAAATGTATATTGTTTTCCGCAGTGTTTTGCGGCGGTGGCAGACCGTATGGGCAACATGCATGGACGATATATTGTAGCGGATATCGGTTCTTGGACCAAGGATATCATCTTTATTGACGAGAGAAAGGTGCAACCGGATAAATGCGTCACCGTACCCAACTCCATAATTACCCTGTTTCAGGAAATCAATGCGGCTGTTGCAGAGGCTACAGGTGGTAGAGTTCCGGAAAGTGTGGTGCAGAATTTCATACTTGGTAAGGATGTGGTAATTCCTGAGGATGTTAAAGAGATTATCATATCGAAGCTGAAAGCATTTGCAACGGATATAGAAGGTATGCTTGAAGAGAGTGGGTTTGACCTTGCCTATTACAACATTCTTTATGTAGGTGGCGGGGCAATCATTATGAGAAGATTTGGAAATGCAAGAGAAAATGCAGCTTATCTTGAGGATATCAGACTGAATGCCAAAGGCTATGAACTTCTGGCAACTCATCAGATGAATAAAAGGTAGGTCGGTATAATGCAGAAAACATAAGGCGGATGTCGCTGGACCATCAGGCTGAGTAATAAAGATTATGCACAGAAGGAAGTAATCCGGATGTTTGAATATTTACTGGCAACCAGTGATTATGCAACGGAATCTGATATTTTCCGGGAAGGCATTAAAAGCCTTTATCGGGAAAAGACAGAACCGGATAATGTTAAGGACTGGGACAATCGAATACAGGAATGTGCCCGCATTACAGCAGATAATGTGTTGGAACGAATGCAGACTATGTTGGATGCAACAGTGCGTAAAGGTGGTCTTGTGGCTGTGGCAGGAGCTGTTACAGATGCAGATGAACCGGAAGAAACAGATGTAGGTATGGCACCACCGGAGGCAGTTGAAGAACTGTCGGAAGAGGTGGATGATTTCTTAAGTGACTTCTTTGGTTATTTATAAAATATCTTGAGTATCGTCAAGGCTGACAAAGTGGCGTCAGGTAATCGCTTCTGGCGATTGGCTGTACGTCTGCTTGTCAGACGGTGGTGCATAAGTGAGTAGTAAATTTCATATGGAAGCTGGGGCTTGGGGATGTCAAATCCCCAACAAGTTCTGCCCCGTGTTTACACGGGGCGGAACTTGCTCTACTATTCGCGACTTAAATGGAGCGTATTCGCAAGCGTTAGCGCGCGTATTCGTGAACGACCTTAGGAGAGTGAGCATATAACCGGAGGGCGGAGCGTAAGCGACGGCGAAAGATAAGTGCCGTATCTGGCACAGGATAGACAAAGCAGATTTAGAGGAGGATTTATATGGCAAGAAATGGAGTTCAATTTAATATGTGGCTTTCAGAAGAGGAGAAAGCAAGGATTCAGGAAAAAGCAAATAAGGCAGGCATCAGTATGTCGGAGTATATCAGAAGGTGTGCCCTTAGCAGGAAAATACCACAGTATGGAGATGTGGCAGTATTAAGAGAGATTTCAGCGGAGCTTGGTAAGATTGGTTCCAATTTGAATCAGATAGCACATCATCTGAATGCCGGCGGCAGTGTTTATTCGGTATATTATGATTTACAGGAAGTGATAAAGGATTGGAATGATATGCGTTTTCGGATGTTGAAGCAGGTAGAGGATGTCTGCTGTGGCAAGTATCATTACAGGAGGAGTGCGTAATGGCAATCATTAAACACATACCGGTAAAGAACAGATATTATTCTGCGGCTGTGGAGTATCTTACCTGCAAATTTGATGAGCATACCATGAAACCCCTGGAGGATACCAAGGGACGAATGATAATGCGTGACAATTTCTTATATCGAGGGTATCAATTGCGAGGTTGATACCTTCGGTGCAGAATGTATTGAGGTCAATCGGTATTATGGCAAAAACAATGCTACAAAGGATGTAAAAGTCCATCATTATATCATTAGTTTTGCGCCGGAAGACAATATTACCATGCGGGAGGCAATGGATTTTGGCAAAGAATATGTGGAGAAATTTCTGCCGGGACATCAGGCAATTCTGGCGGTGCATCCGGATGGTCATAACGGTACCGGGAATGTTCATGTTCACATTGTAATCAATTCCGTCAGAAAATATGAAGGCAAAAAAGAACGCTGGCAGGATAAGCCCTGCGAATACAGGCAGGGGTGCAAACATAAAAGTACCGGTAAGTTTATGCACACAGCAAAGCGTTGGGGGATGCGTGAATGTATATTAAGAGGCTATAATCAGGTGGATTTACTGGCTCGTTCCGATGGTAACAATTATTGGGTAGAGAAGCGTGGAAAGGAGGAGAACTTAATGGCAAAGGCAGGTAGAGGACAGACAAGGCGCGACTCCAAACGAAGGGTTCTTCGGCCGGGAGAAAGCGTCAGAGCAGATGGAAAATATCAGTACAAATATCATATTGATGGTAAACCACATTTTGTTTATAGTTGGAGGCTTGAGCCAACAGACAAATTGCCGAAGGGCAAAAAGCCGTGCTTGTCACTCCGGGAATTGGAAAAGCAGGTCAACACGGATTTGGATATCCTTGTGAATATCGTAGACGGGCAGATGACAGTCTGTGAACTGGTAGACCGATACTTAAAAACAAAGACCGGAGTAAGGCAGAGTACCCGACAGGGGTATGTGACAGTGCAGGGGGTGCTTACAAAGGAGCCTTTCGGCAAGAAAACAATCCGTAGTGTGAAAACCTCCGATGCAAAGATGTTTCTTATAAAACTACAGCAGGAAGATGGAAAAAGCTACAGTTCCATCCATACCATCCGGGGAGTGTTACGACCTGCCTTTCAGATGGCGGTGGATGACGATATCATAGTGAAAAATCCATTCGGATTTCAGCTTGCCGGGGTGTTGGTAAACGATTCGGTTACGAGAGAAGCAATTTCCAAAGACTAGATGCGAAAGTTCCTAAAGTTTGTCCATGACGATGTGGTGTACTGTAAATATTATGAAGTGGTCTACATTCTCTTTCATACAGGAATGCGAATATCTGAATTCTGCGGTCTGACACTGAAAGACATCGATTTGGAGAAGCGAATTGTTAACATCGACCATCAGCTACAAAGAACATCGGATATGCGGTATATTATTGAAACCACAAAAACAGATGCCGGAACAAGGAAGCTTCCCATCACAGAGGATGTGGCTTTGATGTTTCAGACAATCATTGAGGACAGAGTACCACCCAAGGTTGAGAAGGTTATTGATGGCTATAGTGGATTCCTGTTCTACGATGAAAATGATATGCCTTTGGTGGCAATGCATTGGCAGCACCGATTCAATCACATGGTCGGCAGATACAATGATATCTACCGGGTGCAGATGCCGAACATTACGCCTCATGTGTGCCGACATACCTATTGTTCCAATATGGCAAAATCGGGAATGAATCCAAAGACGCTGCAGTACCTCATGGGGCATTCGGATATATCGGTTACGATGAATGTGTACACACATATCGGATTTGATGATGCAGAGGAAGAATTGAAGCGGATGGAGGAGTTCCGGAAGGCACAGGCTGAGATAGAAAAGAAAAATGATACGAAAGCGATATCACAGAAAATGTTTATGGCAATTTAATATAGAAGATAGATGACGCTCTGGCTTATGGCGGGGCGTTATTTTTGTGGAAAAAAACTGGCTCAGAATGTATAATATATTTTAGACTATTTTTGCATTGGAGGCATTGAGATGGAATTAGTTATGAAAATTAAAAACATAAAAGGAATAAATGAGTTTGACTTTTCTTTTCCTTTAGATAAAGGTATATATGCAATTACAGGTGAAAATGGTTCTGGAAAAAGTACATTAATTTCTTGTGCATCAACAGTGTTTTATTCGATGCCAATGTACGAGCATTTTGGAAGACCTAAGGACGCGGTTATTGAATTTGATATCAATGGTGCTACTCGAAGCTGGCATTATGATGGTAAAAAATGGGAACAAGAGAATTCTGATAAAAAGATGAAAATAAACGGATTTTATGAGGGAAGTATTATTTTTGGAAATAGATTTAAAGATACAAAAATGTCAGTGATTAATTTACTTGATTCATTTACTGAAAAAGACACTTATCCAGCGAGAGAGTTTGTAGTTAATAATTTGGGATTAATTCTTCATAACAATGTGAATTATTATAAGGAGTTGTTTGTAGTTAAAAAATCAGCAGCTGAACAAAAAGGATTGTCACGTGCAACATATTTTTATAAAACAGCAAAGGGTGAGTTTGTTAGTCAGCCAAGAATGTCTACAGGTGAAAATCTTTTACTGAGTATATTGAATTCTCTTGAGATACTTAGAAAAAAGAGATTAGAGCATAATGATGGAAGACCTTGTATAGTATTTCTTGATGAAATTGAACTTGCACTTCATTCTTCGGCATTACGTAGATTGATTTTATTTTTAAAGGAAGTTGCAGACGAAATTAACTTGTCAATTTTCTTTTCTACACATTCGCTTGAATTACTCAGAGAAATAAAGGCACAAAATATATATTACCTTACAAAGATGTTTGATGGTTCTATTGTAGTTACAAATCCTTGTTATCCTGCATATGCAACAAGAAATTTATATGGGGACGATGGATATGGAAATGATATGGTTGTTTTAGTGGAAGATGATTTGGCAAAATTAATTATCGAAAAAATAATGGTTAGTAAAAATATTGCACGTAGCATCAGAATTAAAATATTGCCAACAGGTGGATGGACAAATACAATTACTATGGCGTATGATGTTACTTCTTCAAATTTACTTCACAGAGGAACAAAGTTGGCGGTAGTATTAGATCGTGATATTAAAGGAAGTGTACCGGAATTTATATCAAATCATAAACAATATTCTGGAATAAAAATTGATTTTCTTCAAATTGCTAGTCTTGAAAAGTACTTAAAATCACATTTGGTAGATAAAGTTGATAATCAGTTGTTTGTAATGCTTGATACATATTTGTTTCAGAAAAGACCTCTTAATGAAATTATTCGGGAATACGTTAGGACAAATACAAAAGATGATTCAGACGGAAAGGCATTTTATGGTTTCTTGTTAAATGAAATTAAATCTATGCGAAAAGACAGAGAAGATATTGTAGATATTGTTGTGAGATACATACTTGAAAATGAAGAAGAAAAAATCAACGAATTGTCATCATATCTTGTTAAAAAGATTGATGAATAATCCTTAGTAGTAAGCAATTCTCTTTTACTACTAAATTTACTACTAACAGGTAGTAATAATTTGCTAAACTCTGCTCTGATTTGCCACTATATTCCGTCATTTCAGAGTAAGACATAAAACACCCGAAAACCCTCGCAAAACAGGGAATTTCCGGGCAAATTAAGGAGAAACGCAACAATGATAAAAGTATTATTCATCTGCCACGGCAACATCTGTCGTTCCCCCATGGCGGAATTCGTAATGAAAAAATTAGTATCCGATGCCAGACTCGCCGCCTACTTCCAGATTGCCTCCGCGGCCACCAGTACAGAGGAAATCTGGAACGGTATCGGGAATCCGGTGTATCCGCCGGCGAAGGCGGAGCTTGCACGGCATGGAATCTCCTGTGAGGGGAAGCGGGCCCGGCAGGTGACGAGGGCGGATTATGCGGAATACGATTATCTGATCGGTATGGACAGTGCGAATATCCGCAACATGCTGCGGATATTCGGGGGAGACCCGGAGGGGAAAGTAGCGAAGCTGCTTTCCTACGCGGGATCGGAACGGGATATCTCGGATCCATGGTACACGGGAGATTTTGGGACAACCTATGCGGATGTTCTGGAAGGCTGTACCGCATTCCTTGAATATTTACAACAAAACAGCAAAATCGACACATGATCTGACACTGTCAACACTGCATACATGACATGGATGTCATGCCTGAAAAGTTCACAGAATCACCACATTTTTCTCACAATTCCTTCGCAGATGTCTTTTATTATAAGAGGCAGATAAGGGGAAAGAAATGTTCACAAGATTTTTAATGGAACAGGAGGAATGAGAATATGAGAAGATGGAATTTACCCCAGGTGAATACAAAAGTAATGTGTGCAGTGTTGACAGCTGCTATGGTGATGACGGGATTTACGGCATGCGGAGGAACAACATCTGCGGGTACGGAGAGCGTAGCAAGTGAATCAGCAGAACAGAAGGAGACGATCGCACCGGAGAGTACGACGGAGGGCACGGAGAGCGGTGAAGAGAAGGTGGAATCTTATCTCGGCCAGATCACTGCCATTGATGGCAATGTGATCTCCATCGCACTGGCAGAGAAGCCGGAAGCACCCAATGGTGAAGCTCCTACCGGTGAGGCACCCAGCGGAGAAAAGCCGGATGGCCAGGCTCCTGACGGCAACGGTGGCGCTCCCAATGGTGAAGCCCCTACCGGCGAAGCTCCCAGCGGAGAAAAGCCGAACGGCCAGACTCCTGATGGCAATGGCAGTGCGCCAAACGGAGAAGCACCGAACGGTCAGAAACCTGAGAAAGACATGCTGGATGAGATGACCTTAACTCTCAGCGGAGATACTATGACTATCACAGTCAATGACGATACGATCATTACGATTGACGGAGAAGATGCCACTCTGGATGAACTTCAGGTAGGTGATACCGTATCCTTCTTCCTGGATGGTGAGATCGTAACTTCTTTAAGCGTTGGTATGCCGGAGCCGACACAGCCTATGCAGGCCCCGGAGCAAAATTAAGCTGACGTAAGAGCATGGCACCGAGAATTTCTGCCATTTCTTCCGGAGACTGGGGATTGGATTCTTTCAGCCAGGTCTCTACGACACCGACACAGCCGGTGATGATGAAGGAGCAGAGATATTTATAGTTGGCATCGGATTGCGCACTTTCCAGAACCTGGAGGGTGCGCGTTTCAATCTGATCTTTCAGACGATTGACGAAAGCCAGATCCCCATGAGGGCCGATCATGACCTTGGACAGATCCCTGTTTCGGTCCAGAAAATGGAAGAATTCCAACAACGGCCCCTGAGAGGCCAGAGAATTGGTAACAACCGGTTTCTGCTCCATGATTTCATTAAATTCCAGGAACATTTCATCCTCGATTTTATGGAGCATATCGTAGATATCATCATAATGCAGATAAAAGGTTCCGCGGTTGATATCCACCAGTTCAGTCAGCTCCTTGACGGAGATATCCTGAATATCATGGGTTTCTAACATTTTTACCAGCCCCTGTAATAAGAGAGCTCTTGTCTTGCGCACACGGCGATCCATTTTTTCCATAAGACAATCCACCAGCCTTTCCGGGAAAAGAAGAAATCATTTCCTATATGTAATACAAATCTGAATTTTTTCTAAAATAATAGACGAACATCGCGAAAATGTCTAAAAATAAACAATCATAAAAAATCTGTAGCTTGCTTTTTCTTCCCCATTATTATATTTTGCATGTGGCAGAAAATCAACACAAGTTCATTAAATGACATTAATACAATTTCTCATCTTTGTAGTAAGTCTTTACAGATGTTCAAAAACATTTTAAACTAGAGGTGTATAAAATCAAATACATAAATAAGGGTACAAAGAGAGAAAAAGCAGGAGGGAACTATGGCAGACAACGCAGAAAAAGACAAAAAAGATAATTCCTTTATGATGAAACTTGCCACGCTCATTGTAGACAAACGAAAAGGATTTTATCTGATCTTTATTGTTTTATGCATATTTTGCGTATTATCCATGAACAGAGTCAAGGTTAATAACGATCTGACCACTTATTTGCCGGACACAACAGAGACCAGAAGGGGACTGGATCTGATGGATTCGGAATTTACCACGTATGGCTCCGCCCGGATCCTGATCTGTAACGTGACGTTTGACGAGGCACAGAAACTGGCAGATCAGGTGGAGGAGATGGACGGTGTCAGCATGTTGGATTTCGATGACACCGAGGATCATTATCATGACATGGAGGCTTTATTGTCTGTCACTTTTGATGAGGAAGCAGACACGGAAGCTACACAGCAGCATCTGGATGAGGTATTGGATGCATTGTCCGATTATGATGTTTACTATTCTTCCGATATCGGTCAGGAAGAGCGTGACGCGGATGACTTGAATAATGATATGATCGTCATTCTGTTGTTGGCAGCAGTGGTTATCGTAGCCGTATTGTTATTTACCTCTACGACTTATGCGGAAATCCCGGTTTATCTGACTACATTTATTGTGGCAGCTATTTTGAACAAAGGTACGAACTACTGGTTCGGAACCATCAGTTTTGTAACGAACTCTATTGCGGTGGTACTGCAGTTAGGTCTGGCGGTAGACTATGCCATCATTCTGGCCCACCGTTTTATGGAAGAACATGAGGACAAGGATGCCAGAGAGGCCGTGATCGTGGCCCTGAGTAAGGCAATCCCGGAGATTTCTTCCAGTTCCCTGACCACTATCTCCGGTATGGTAGCCATGATGTTCATGCAGTTTAGAATTGGTTATGATATGGGTATCATTCTGGCAAAATCCATTATTTTCAGTATGGTGGCCGTATTCTTCCTGATGCCCGGACTGCTTTTGACCTTTTCCAAGGCCATTGACAATACTCACCACAAGAGCTTCGTGCCGAAGATCACGGCGGTCGGTAAATTCTGTGTGGCTACCCGCTACATTATACCGCCTATTCTGATCGTAGGTGTTATTATAGCATTTTTCCTGTCCAATAAGGCAAACTACGTGTACGATACCAACACTCTGGAATCCAGTACTATGAGTGATAATAAATTTTCCGTCAGCATGGTAAATAAGGAATTCGGCATGGTGAACCAGCTGGCAGTCATTGTGCCCAACGGTGATTATGAAAAAGAGGCACAGACACTGAAAGCTCTGGAAAAGCTGGATGTGGTGAAATCCTGTCAGGGACTTGGCAATATCGAGGCCATGGACGGCTATATGCTGACGGATAAGCTGAATCCCAGACAGTTTGCGGAACTGATCGATCTGGATATTGAAGTGGCGGATATGTTGTATTCGGCATATGCACTGGATCAGAGTGATTATGGTGCGCTGGTCAGTGGCGTCAGTGAATACGAAGTTCCGTTTATTGATATGTTCCTGTTCATTTATGATCAGAAAGAAAGCGGCAACATCACACTGGACGATGATCTGGAAGAAACTCTGACGGATGCTTATTCCCAGATCTGTATTGCGAAAGATCAGCTGCTGGGCGAAGACAATTCCCGATTTGTTCTGGAATTGAATGTTCCTTATGAGGGAGAAGAGACCACAGCAGCACTGGATCAGATCCGTAATACCGTGGCAAAGTTCTATAATATAGATGACATTCTGCTGGTCGGTAACGCCACCAGTGATAAGGATCTGGGCGATTCCTTCGCAACGGATAATACGATCATCACGGTGCTGACAGCATTGTTCGTTATGATCATCCTGCTGTTCACCTTCCAGTCCGCCGGTCTGCCGGTACTGTTGGTTGTAACGATTCAGGGTAGTATCTGGATGAACTTCTCATTGCCGTATCTGTTGAATGAAAATGTATATTTCCTGGGATATCTGGTAGTATCTGCGATCCAGATGGGTGCAACGATCGACTACGCTATCGTTATCACCAGCCGTTACATGGATCTGAAGACCTATATGCCGATCAAGGAAGCCGCCATCGAAGCACTGAACCAGGCGTTCCCTACCATTGTTACCAGCGGATCCATGCTGGTATCTGCGGGATTTATTATCAGCTATGTATCTTCCAATGCAGCGGTAGCGGCCATCGGACTGGCTCTTGGTCGTGGTACTCTGACATCTATTTTGTTGGTACTGCTGGCATTGCCGCAGACACTGCTGATCGGAGATATCATTATTCAGAAGACAGCATTTACACTGAAACGGGATCTGGCAAAGCCCTTGCCCTCCGCCGGAAGAATCCGTATGAACGGTCACATCAAGGGTTATGTCAATGGTGTGTTGGAGGGTGATTTCATCGGTGTCATTGATGGTGAGATGGGTGCGGTGGTGCGTCCCAAGGATACCGTGACGATGGAGGAGCGGGACGATGCCCCGGAAGAAAACTATCCCAGACTGGAAGCCCAGGAGCTGCCGGAGCACGAAGCAGCAGGACAGGAAGAACCGGCTGGAGAAAATATAGTGGAAGCAGCCGGAAAAGACGGGGAAATTTCGGACAACAGTGAGGACAGAAATACGGAAAAAACAGCAGAAAGCGAGGGAACAGAAGATGAACAGTAAGAGATTATTATGTTTCCTGCTGGGAGCAGCATTGATCCTGCAGACACCGGCCACCGCCTATGCAGCAGAAACTTTGACCTATGAGCAGTACAGAGGCGGCAGCGGTTATAGCAGCACGATAAAGGAGCAGGATTATGCAGTCATAGAGATCAGCACGGAGGAGGATCTGCGGAAACTGGTGGAGAACTGTGTACTGGACAGTTGGTCCAGAGATAAAAAAGTAGTGCTGCAGAACGACATTGTTCTGAGTATGACAGGTGAACTCAGTATTCCTACGTTTGCAGGAATCTTTGACGGCAGCGGTTTTACTATTTCCAATGTGAAACTGACCGGAGACGGTTCGGCAGTGGGATTGTTCCGCTATGTGCAGGAGGGAGCAAAAGTCCGCAACCTTACGGTCACGGGGGAAGTATCTCCCTCTGGAAGTCAGGATCAGGTCGGCGGTATCGTCGGTGTGAACTATGGCAGCATTGAAAATTGTAAATTTACCGGAAATGTGGTCGGTGATACGGATGTCGGCGGTATTGCCGGAGTCAATGCCGAGAGCGGAGAGATCCGTCGGTGTGAATCCTCCGGAAATGTGATCGGCAATCATTCCGCAGGCGGTATTGTGGGCAACAACCACGGTATTCTGAATAACTGCAGCAACAATGGCAATATCAATACGTACAGCACGGAAGTGACTTATGATCTGGAAGATATCACCATGGACAATCTGGAGCAGATCAACAGTACCTCCAATGTGGCAGCTCATACGGACACCGGTGGTATCGCAGGTATTTCGGATGGTAAGATTTATTATTGCTCCAATTCCGGGGCCATCGGCTACCAGCACGTAGGCTACAATACCGGAGGTATCGTAGGCAGACTGCATCAGGGCTATCTGCAGAACTGCACCAACACCGGATATGTGCAGGGCAGAAAAGATGTGGGCGGTATCGTGGGTCAGATGGAGCCGTTCCTGGAAATCCAGTATCTCAGTGACAAGCTGAAGGAACTGGATACGGAGACAGACAAATTCCTGGATATGTTGGATGCCACCCAGAAAGATGTGAGTAGCTATAGCAAACAGGCATCCAGTATTGCCAAGAGTATCAGTTCGAACCTGAAAGATGCCAACAATGCGGGAAGTTCTCTGACCGGGACCGCTCATGATCTGTGGTATATTTACAATCAGGAGCTGAACGGCGTCAGCAACGATCTGAAAGTCCTGAATGACGATCTGAACAAGCAGGCGGATAATGACAAGAATAACGGCAACAGTCATGACGTTACCATCAGTGGAAATGATATTTGGAATGGTAACTGGGGTGGCGATCATGACGTCAGTGGCGGAAACATTACCATCACCGTACCGGACGATACGGAGAGCTATAAATCGGCACTGAAAAAATTCGGAGAGAATGCCACCAAGCATCTGGATAACATGGCGAATGCTTCCACGGATCGCAGTGGCGGTATCAAAGATAATCTGGATACACTGAATGACAGGCTCGACAAGGCTTTTGACCAGTTGGGTCAGTTGGGGGATGTACTGGAAGCCGGGACAGACAGCACCAGTGCCCACATGGATGAGCTGATGGATCAGGCCAGAGTTCTGCGGAATCTGGTCAGCGAAATCCGGGATGATCTCTTCCGGTATGAAGGAATTTCTGTAGAAGATACTTCGGATGAGTCAGCCAGCAAGGAAGAGGTGAACCCCGGAGATCCCGATGCGGAGGATGACACCGCAGAACCGGAAGAAACCGAAGAAGCGCGCTATGATACTTCCAGCTTCCAGAAGGGAAAGGTCACCTTATGTGTGAACCGCGGTACGGTGGAAGCCGATACGAATGTGGGCGGTATCGTTGGACAGGTGGCAACGGAATACGATTTTGACCCTGAGGACGATATCACTTTAACCGGAACGGAGAGTTTCGATGTGGAGCAGACGGTCAAGGCAGTCATCAGAGACAGCCGCAACCTTGGAGACGTGACCGGTAAAAAAGACTATGTCGGCGGTGTGGTCGGTAAAGCAGAATATGGCGCAGTCATTTCCTGTGAGTCTTATGCACCCGTAGAGAGTACCGGAGGCAGCTATGTGGGAGGAATTGCCGGATCTGCCAGCTATGCGATCCGCAGCTGTTACAGCATGGGCAGGATCACCGGTAAAAATAATATCGGAGGTATTGCCGGAGAAGGCTGTGATATTTTCTACAGCTATGCGTACAATGATCTGGATATGTCCGGCGAAGGCCAGGGCAGCATTGCCGGAAAAGTCAGTGATGATGGAACTCTGTATGGCAACTATTATGTGGAAGGCGGAGCCGGTGGCGTAGACGGCATTGGTTATCAGGGCGGTGCTACCCCGTTGTCCTACCAGGAATTCTGCAGCAAAGACGTTCCGGACGCTTTCTCACAGTTTACCATTACCTTCCAGGCGGATGGTGTAGAAGTGGCTTCCTATAAATGCGGTTACGGGGATTATCTGTCGGCAGACCAGATTCCGGAAGTACCGGAGAAGGATGGCTATTACGGTGTATGGCCGGATTATGATTTCAGTGATATTACCGGTAATAAAGTGCTGGAAGCAGAGTATGAGGAATGGACCGCATCCATTGCTTCCGCAGAGAAAAACGATAACAATAAGGCACTGGTTATGGCAGAAGGCAACTTCTATCCAAATGCAGCATTGCATCTGCAGGTAGAGGGAAATACTTATACAGTATCCATGACCAATTCCATGGAAGAGGATGCACCGGACTATACCGGAGAAGCAACCTTGCGTGTCTACTGTGAGGATGCGGATAACACTGTCATAGAGGTAGCACGGGATGGAGAGTACACGGAAGTGGAATCCACTGTGATCGGCAGCTATAGACAGTTTACCATGGAAGTGCCCGGCAGCTTCCGCACGGTAGAGGCCGAGGGCAGTCATACACTGCTGATCGTACTTTGCATCGTCGGTGGTGCAGTCGTGATCCTGTTGATCGTATTGTTAGGGAAAAAAGCGGCAAAACGCCGGAAGACGCGCAAGGCGGCAAAACGTGACCGGAAAGCCGGAAAAGCTGACGAGGACCAGAGCGGCAAAACAGACGCAGCAGAAGATGCCGGACAGACGGCTGACGCAGAGGAATAACAATGATTCAGGCAGTTTTATTTGACATGGACGGTACGCTGATCGATACCGAAAAATATTACCGTATTTTCTGGCCGAAGGCACTGGCAGCCTGTGGGTATACCATGACAGATGAGCAGGCACTTACGATGCGCAGTCTGGGACGCCCCTTTGCCCCCAGACAGCTCAAGGACTGGTACGGTGAAGATTTTGACTATTATGTGGTGCGTGACAAACGAAAAGAGATGATGGAAGAAACACTGGACCGGGATGGCATCAAATGCAAGCCCGGTGCCGTGGAGCTTCTGGAAGATCTGAAAAAAAGGCATATCACCGCAGCGGTTGCCACAGCGACGGATCTGGAGCGGACGGAAAAATATCTGGCGATGGCAGGACTTCGGCCGTATTTTGAGAAACTGATTTCGGCCACTATGGTAGCAGAAGGTAAGCCGTCCCCGGATATTTATCTCTATGCCTGCAAGCAGCTGGGACTGGCACCGGAAGAGTGCATGGCTGTGGAGGATTCTCCCAACGGAGTCATGAGTGCTTACCGCGCCGGCTGTAAGGTCGTGATGGTGCCGGATCAGACACAGCCAGATGAAAAATTAAAAAAATGTCTGTACGCCTGCGTACCGACCCTGGCAGATATCAGCCACCTCATTTAGGGGTGGCTATATTTGTCATAGTAGCTTGATTTTTGTATTCCGGTGTGTTATTATTTTAACGATTAGAGTGACTATTCGGAAGACAATGAAATCAAGCGGGACTGCTTTGTCATGCTTGCATGTAAAAAGCAGTTTTGCTTGATTTTAGGTGACTCGAATAGAGTCACCGCCACACATATGAGCAAAAATAGCTGCGCAGCAGCGAAAGCACGATTTATCGTGCGATTTTGCGAATAATGTGTGGAATGTATTCATACTTGGAGCCCACGAGGGGCGGAAAGGAATGGAAGAAAATGAATTTTGATGACATCGTAGCAAAAGTAAAAGAGTGTGGGAAGAAGACCGTCGCAGTCTCCGTTGCACAGGACAGTGCAGTACTGGAAGCTGTACATGAGGCCAAGAGACTGGGCATTGCAGATGCAATCCTGGTAGGTGATGAGGCAAAGATCCGTGAGATCGCAGCCGGACTGAATATGGACCTCTCCGATTATGAGATCATCAATGAGCCGGATATGATCGAAGCTTCCCTGAAAGCTGTAAAGCTGGCACATGACGGCCGTGCAGATATGTATATGAAGGGCCTGATCGACTCCAAGAACTTCTTAAAGAGCGTACTGAACAAAGAAGTAGGCCTTCGTACCGGTGGAACCCTGTCTCATGTATGTGTATTTGAGATTCCCGGCATTGACAGACTTCTGTTCCTGACTGATGTTGCATTCATGACCTATCCTACACTGGAGGAGAAGGTTCAGATCATCAAGAACACCATTCCGGTATGTAATGCCTGCGGCGTTGCAGAGCCTAAGGTAGCACCTTTAGCAGCAGTTGAGGTTGTAAATCCCAAGATGCCCGTTACCGTAGATGCGGCAGAACTGACTAAGATGTGTGAAGAAGGACAGATCCCCGGCTGTATCGTAGACGGCCCGCTGTCTCTTGACCTGGCGATCGATCCCGAGGCAGCCAGGCATAAGGGAGCTACCGACCGTAAGATCCAGGGTGATGCAGATGTATTGCTGTTCCCGGATATCCATGCCGGCAACCTGGTATACAAAGCAATCGTACATATGGTAAAAGTAAAGAACGGATGCATCCTGACCGGTACCAAGGTACCCGTAGTCCTGACCAGCCGTTCCGATACCTTCGAGACCAAGGTATACTCCCTGGCACTGGCTGCAGTTGTAGCAGAAGAGATGAAAAAGAATCAGAAATAAGCTATGGATATCGTGATCGAAGCCGCTGTGGAAGCTGCGGGAGAACTGCTGTCGGCAGGTATAGATGCTGTAGTGGACAAAGCGGTAAAGCATAAGAGCGAATATAAGAGTGAATATAGGAGGAAACACACAATGGCAATCAAGAGTCTGATCATCAACCCCGGTTCCACCTCCACCAAGATCGGTGTATTTGAGGATGAGAACTTATTATTTGAAGAAACCCTGAGACATTCTACCGAGGAGATCTCCAAATACGATACTATTTTCGAACAGAAGGATTTCCGTAAGAAGATCATTACCGATCTGCTGGCAGAGAAGAACTGCGATCTGAAGAGCTTCAACGTGATCGTAGGACGTGGCGGTCTGTTAAAGCCCATCCCCAGTGGTACCTATGCGGTAACCGATGATCTGCTGGAGGATTTAAAAGTAGGTGTACAGGGTCAGCATGCTTCTAACTTAGGCGGTATTCTGGCAAGAGAGATCGGTGATGAGATCGGCGTTCCCTCTTACATCGTAGACCCCGTTGTAGTAGATGAGCTGATGCCTATCGCAAGATATTCCGGTCTGGAAGAGATCCCCAGAGGAAGTATCTTCCATGCCCTGAACCAGAAGGCAGTTGCCAAGAGATATGCAAAAGAGGCCGGCAAGCCTTATGAGTCCTTACGTCTGGTAGTCGTGCACATGGGCGGCGGCGTATCCGTAGGCGCACATGAGGACGGCAAGGTTGTAGACGTATTCAGTGCATTTGACGGTGATGGTGCATTCTCTCCGGAGCGTGCAGGCGGTGTGCCTTGTGCAGCACTGGTAAAAATGTGCTTCTCCGGAAAATATACCGAGAAGGAGATCAGTGCAAAGCTGATCGGCAAGGGCGGACTGAATTCTTACCTGGGTACCAACGATATGCGTGAAGTTACCAAGCGTGCCAATGAAGGCGATGCCAAGGCAGCGGAGGTGAAGCAGGCATTCCTGTTACAGGTAGCCAAAGACATCGGTGCTATGGCCTGTGTGCTGAACGGCAAGGTAGACCAGATCGTTATCACCGGGGGCATTGCATATGGTGAGGATGTAGTGGCTAAGCTGAAAGAGAGATGCGGCTGGATCGCTCCTGTGACCGTATATCCCGGTGAGGACGAGCTGTTAGCTCTGGCTCAGGGCGCTCTGCGTGTCATGAACGGCGAAGAACAGGTGAAGCAGTACTAATTTAGAGTAAAAATATAGAACTCCCGGTGGAATGATTCCATCGGGAGTTTTTTACTTTAGGGAATAGACTTTCTGTCAGCATTATCATTTTAACTAAAAATCAGCTTTGACAGAATCCCCAGTACCAGCATGTGTACCGGATAAAAGGCATAGCAGGCAAGCTGGATCTTACGGTTATGCGCGCCCTGGCGTCCATGGTAGCACCACAGAAGCGGCAGACACAACAGCGCCAGTCCCTGTTCTGAAATCTCGAAGGCATGACCGAAAAGCTGTAATGGAATCTGCATTCCTGCCAACAGCATGACATTGATCCAGTAGAGCCCGGCAAACTGTCCGGCAAGCTGCCACCAATTTTTCCCATGGAAGAGATAGAATACGATAACAGTCAGAACGCCTTCTCCGTAATAGTCGAACATGAAGAGGGTTGCCAGCACGTAGCCCACTGCAGATAGCAGCAGGATCGACGGAATCCACAGCCAGACCGGACATTTTTTCCGTAGGGTATCTATTGCCCAGATACATAGGAAGCCTGTGAGCAGTGTCCAGATCACGTTCTGATGAAACGGGTAGAATAACAGCCCACTGTACATCAGATTGATGGGAAGCTCAGAAAGAATGGCCAGAAGAAGCAGGCGCATGCAATATTTTTTTCCTATCATGGGTATGGAAGAAGCCTTCCACCAGGAAAAAGGCGAACATGGGAAATGCCAGTCTGCCGATGCCGGTCAGCCACCAGGCATCTCCGGCGAGGGTAGCCCACAGGTGATCACAGAACATGAACGCCATAGCGAGGATATGCAGCGTCAGAGCACTGAGATCCGGTGGGAAAATAGAACAATGGGATACTTTGTTTTGCAAAATAAAACTCCTTTCAAAATTCCTTACGGAAGGATATAGTTGCATTATATCTTGTTTATGCGCTATAGTAAATATATCTGTGAAAGAGTATATGAAATTCCAATGATGGCCTACCCGGCATTTATATGCCGCAAAGCCTGTCGGGCGCACAGATATTGACAGAAAAACAAAATGCAGCACAGGAGGAATACAATGCGTCGTAACGATCGTGAGATTACAGAATTTTCGGAAATGACAGATGTCATGAAGAGGTGTGATGTGTGCAGACTTGCACTGAATGATGAGGATGGCTATCCGTATCTTCTGCCGTTGAATTTCGGAATGGAAGAGACGGACGGCAGAGTGACACTCTATTTTCACGGGGCAAAAGAAGGAAAAAAATATGACTTGATCCGTAAGGATGTCAGGGCAAGCTTCGAGATGGATTGCTCCCACAGACTGGTGCTGTCGGAGAAAGAAGATGGCTGCCAGTGCACCATGGAATACGAGAGCGTGATCGGTCAGGGAACTATAGAGATCCTGTCGGATGCGGAAAAACAGAAAGCATTGAATCTTCTGATGAAGCAGTACTATCCTGACAGAACGGAGAATTTCGTATTCCGACCGGAAGTCGTAGCCATGACGGAGATATTCTGCCTGAAAGTGGAGCATATGACGGGGAAGAAACGTTTCAAAATGTCGTAGAAGATATCTTCTATTGATATCCCTACGGGATAGGGCAGCAGGAAAATAGAGATAAAATAGAGAGGATGAGGGACAATTATGTATACAGACGGACAGATCTATATGGGCCTGGCAGATGGTCAGCGTGTGAATATGCCGCTGAATATGAGTAACCGCCATGGACTGATCGCAGGAGCCAGCGGCACCGGCAAGACGATCACTATGAAGGCTATGGCAGAATCTTTTTCAGATGCGGGAGTGCCGGTATTTTTGTGTGATGTGAAGGGGGATGTCTCCGGAATTGCCACAGCCGGTGTGGCTTCGGAATCCATGGACAGGAGGATTGATAAATTCGGTATCCGCAACAGTTTTTCCTATAAGGCTTATCCGGTCTGCTTCTGGGACATCTATCAGGAGGGCGGCCATCCGGTGAGAGCCACCATCTCCGATATGGGACCGGAGCTTTTATCTCGTATTCTGGGGCTCACCGCTGCGCAGGAAGGTGTATTGAATATTGTCTTCCGGATCGCGGATGACAAGGGACTTTTATTGATCGACTTAAAGGATCTGCGTATTCTGCTGAATTATGTGGCAGAACACAAGGATGACTATCTGACCACCTACGGAAGTATCTCCAAGCAGTCCGTGGGCGGTATTCTGCGGGCGCTACTGCCTCTGGAGAATCAGGGCGGAGATCTCTTTTTCGGAGAACCGGATCTGGATATTTATGACTGGATGCGTACGGATGTGTACGGCAAAGGTATTGTCAATGTGCTGAACTGCGTAAAACTGGTGCAGAATCCCACACTGTATGCCAGCTTCCTGTTATGGATGATGTCAGAATTATTCCAGAAGCTTCCCGAGGCGGGAGATCTGGAAAAGCCGAAGCTGGTATTTTTCTTCGATGAGGCACACCTGTTGTTTGCTGATGCACCGAAGATACTGGTGCAGAAGATCGAGCAGGTGGTAAAGCTGATCCGTTCCAAGGGCGTGGGTATCTATTTCGTGACTCAGAGCCCCAGTGATATTCCCGATTCCGTGCTGGCACAGTTAAGCAACCGGGTACAGCATGCCCTCCGGGCGTACACTCCGGCGGAGCAGAAAGCTGTCCGGGCAGCAGCACAGTCCCTGCGGGCCAATCCTGCCTTTAAGGCAGAAGAAGTCATCATGGAACTGGGCGTAGGTGAGGCACTGACTTCCTTTCTGGATGAGAACGGCGTGCCCGGCATTGCCCAGCGTACCTCCATCATCTGCCCCCAGAGCTTTATGGGACCTGTGGATGAGACGGAGCGCAGGAATCTGATGGCGAGAGACGGCATGGGACGCTACGATGAGGCGGTGGACAATATTTCTGCCTACGAAGTGTTGACAGATACCATGGAGCATGAGGCGAAAGCGGCGCAGCTGGCAGCAGAGCGGGCACAGCTGGAAAAAGATAAGGAAGCGCTGGCAAAGCAGCAGGCAAAACTGCAGGAATCCACCGTAAAGCAGAAGCAGAAGGAATGGGAAGCCGCACAGAAAAAGAAGGAAAAGGCAGCGGAACGCAGACAGGCCCAGATCGAGCGTCAGCTGATTAACACCGGTGCCCAGGTCATCAAGAGAGGAATTTTGAGTACACTGTTTGGAAAGTAATTAGGAATAAAATTCTTTTGATGCTTATTCTGCCATCGTCAGCGGACGGAAAGATTATGCAAAACGATGGAAAGGCTAGAATAACTGGAACCAGAGAAAGTGTCCGCCAAAGATCAGCCAGAGGACGGACAGAACCGACAGCAGGATACAGACGATGGTTTTCGCCGGCTGCCGGGGGCGTCTGCAAAGTAACGGCGGTAGAGCGATGGCAAGCAGAAGGATCGGAATCCCGTCCCGGAAAAGCATAAGCCCGATGGCAAAGGCACCCAAAGCCAGGGTGAAGAGTGCTTCGTCTAAATTTGCTTCATTTTGTATAAATAAGAACGCACCAGTAAAGAAGAGAAACGCAAGAAGGATCACGGAAAAAATACTAAGACAGAGGATGCGAAGCCATTTCGCGGCTCTGTCTTTTTTCTGTTGTCTTACCTCGGTGATGACATCGCTCAGGAGTGTATTGGTGTCAGCAGAGGGCAGGGCAATCCGCTCACCGCGACAAAGCTCTTCAACCGATACCGACAGCACAGCCGCCAGATCGTCCAACAGAGAAATGTCGGGGTAAGCATTGCCGGTTTCCCAACGTGAGATTGCCTTGTTCGTAATATGTAACTGTTCGGCCAGCTGTTGCTGCGTCATTCCAAGAGCCATCCGCTGTTCCTTGATGAAAGTTCCCATTTTGGCCTTATCCATGTGCTTCACCAGCCCCCCTTTATAGTTTTAATATTTGATTTCAGTATAGAAGAATCCGGGGGAATTGGCAATCTACCGAAGCGAGAATGCCGGGAAATTAACTGGAAAGTTACGCGAGCAATGAGCCGCGCATAGGCATAGTGAAGACAGCGATGAGCGCTTGCGCACGATTCGCTGTCTTCACTTATGCCGAGATGCGGCGAACGCCGCGATATGAAATAAGATTGGCAGCGTTTTATGCTGACAATCTTATGAATAGCG
>PPYE01511577.1_pt1 | contig 21803 bp, 20 predicted proteins | sample 1559881 | NCBI WGS metagenome assembly PPYE01 (sample SAMN08240022, study PRJNA423297) | Human gut metagenome, whole genome shotgun sequencing project.
GTCTTCCAGCACGCGTATGACGTTTTCAATGCCGTCTGCTGCAAGATAGCTGTCCGTCGAGACAAGGCCCGCCGCCTCGCCGCCGCTCTCGGCCCAGCCAAGGCCGATGCGCCCGGCGCTGGCTAGGTAATCCACCTGAGTAATGCGCTTCATCGAAGCCAGAAGGCGGGGGTAGATGTCTTTGATGGCTACGGCGCCGTCCACCTCGCTGCAGGAAGAGCCGACGGGTGAGCGCGTGGCCGTCACCTTGGCCGGGCATGGTGTCAGAAAGATGCAGCCGATGGCCTCTTTGGGCAGGCCTGTTTTGCACATGGCTTCTTTTTTTGCCATGCGCGCGGCCAGCTCGATAGGCGCCACCAGAGGCAGCACATGGTCAATCAGTTCAGGAAAGCGCACGCGGATGAGCCGCGTGACAGCAGGACAGGCAGAGCTGATGACAGGCCGGTTCATGCTGCCCGTCTGAAGCAGCCTGCGTGTGGCATCGCTTACCAGCTCTGCCGCCTTTGCAACCTCGAACACGCTGTCGAAGCCCATGCCCAGCAGGGCTTCCAGCAATAGATCCTGTTCTTCCAGATTGTTATACTGGCCGTATAGACTGGGAGGAGGAAGGGCAATGGTATACTGAAAGTTTTCTAAAATGGAAACAGGGTCTGTAATGGCCTTTTTGGCATGATGCGGGCAGATGCGGATGCACTCGCCGCAGTCGATGCAGCGCTCTTTCAGAATATGCGCCTTGCCGTCGCGCACGCGAATCGCCTCTGTGGGGCAGCGTTTGATGCAGTTGATGCAGCCCATGCAAAGCTCTTTGTCCAGCATAACAGAATGTGTGAATTGCTCCAATGGGGCCGCCTCCTTTCTTGGGCGCAGGCTCAATCGATGCGCACGGCCATTCTTACCGTCGTGCCCACACCGACGGCAGACTGGATGTCGAATTCGTCCGAATATTTCTTCATATTGGGCAGCCCCATGCCTGCGCCGAAGCCAAGGCTGCGCACTTCGTCCGGGGCGGTGGAATAACCCTCGCTCATGGCGAGGGCAATGTCTGCAATGCCAGGGCCGGAATCGGACAATGTCATACGCACGGCGTCATCGCCCACCTCCACGTCGATATTTCCGCCATGGGCGTGGATGGCAAGGTTGATTTCCCCCTCATACAGCGCGATGGATACCTTGCGCACGGCGTCCGGCGGCAGGCCCAGTTTTTTCAGCCGCTGCTTCAAATCGGCGCTGGCCTCGCCCGCGCGCGTGAAGTCGTCTCCCGGCACAGTGTAGTGCAGGCAGATGCTTTCTGCCATATCAGCCCACACCTCCCCGCAGGCCCTCGCTGTAAAGCAGGCCGCACGCGGTGAACATCGTTTTGTCGGTGGCCATCACGGCGATGCCCCGTTCCTCCGCCAGGGCCAGAAGCATATCGTCCGGGCATTTGCCGCGCACAAATACAATGCAGATCATATCCATCATATCGGCCGTGCGCACCACCTGGGGGTTGTTCAGGCCTGTCAGCAGCACGGCCTGGTCTTTTACATATGCGAGCACGTCGCTCATCATGTCGCTTCCGCAGGCGGTGTGCACCTCGCGTGTGCAGTCTGCCCCCTTTGTCAAAAGCCGGGCTTCGAGAACTTCGATGATACGTGATATCGTCATGTCGTGTCAACTCCTCCGCAGTGCCGGGGCAGACCGCCCTGGCCCGCCCATGCCGGAATTTTCTGCCGCTGCCTTGCGGGCGCCGGCCGTCTGCTATACACTAGTTATTATTATAAAGCATCCCTTGCAAAAAAGCACTTGAGCGAGTTGCACAGTTTTTTTCTAAAAGTTTTTACATAGATGTAAAAAAAACAAGTTTTTCTTGTCGCTTTTTTAACAAGGTATATGCTATAATATATGGGTATCCGGGCGAAGCTCGCCGCTTTGCCTATTTTTGATTTCTATAATTGGGAGGGTCATATCACTATGAGGCGCTTTTCCACAGTGCCCTTCAAGGGCACGAAAGAGCAGGAGGCACAGCTGCGCTCCTGGCTCGAAGAGCACAAGGCAACGCCGGGCGTGGCTATGCCGGCGCTGCAGAAGGCGCAGGAGATCTACGGATATCTGCCCATCGAGGTGCAGCGCATTGTGGCCGATGCACTGGGTAAGCCTCTGGCAGAGATTTACGGCATCTCTACATTTTACTCGCAGTTCAGCCTGTGCCCGAAGGGCGAGTACAAAATCAGCGTATGTCTTGGCACGGCATGCTATGTAAAGGGCTCCGGCAAGATATACGATGAATTGCAGAAGAAGCTGGGTATCACAGGCGGCGAGTGCACGGCTGACGGAAAGTTCAGCCTGGATGCATGCCGCTGCATCGGTGCGTGCGGCCTTGCGCCTGTTATGACAATCAACGATGATGTCTACGGGCGTCTGACGGGCGACGAACTGGACGGCATTCTGGCAAAGTATTGAGCGATGCAGGAATTGTCGATGAACGTGCTGGACGTGGCGCAGAATTCTGTGGCCGCGGGCGCGAAGCTGGTGCAGATTACGCTGGAGGCGGACGAGGCGCGCGATACCCTGCTGCTGGCCATTGAAGATGACGGCCATGGCATGACGTCCGCGGCGGCGCAGCGTGCAGCGGACCCGTTTTACACTACACGCACAACGAGGAAGGTTGGGCTGGGCCTGCCCTTTTTGAAAATGGCCGCCGAGATGACAGGCGGCGGCCTTTCCATTACATCGCAGCCCGGCCGCGGCACGCGTGTGTGTGCGCAGTTTGGCCTGCATCATATCGACCGCGCCCCTTTGGGGGATATGGCTTCCACCATTGCGGGCCTCATCCAGTGCAGCCCGGACATCGATTTCGTCTACACTGTGCGCGCGGCGGGCGGCGAGTTTTGTGCCGACACGCGCGAGATGCGCGCCGTACTGGGCGGCGTGCCGCTGTCAGAGCCCAGCGTGGCACAGTGGATCAGGGAGTTTATCGAGGAGAACACACAGCCCATCTTAGAAGGAGTAATATAATATGAAGAGTTTACAGGAGCTTGCCGCGATTCGCGACAGGATGAAACAGACGGTCAACACGAGAGAGGCCGCCCACGACACCACGCGCGTGGTGGTGGGCATGGCTACCTGCGGAATCGCCGCCGGTGCGCGCCCCGTGCTGAACGCCTTTACGGAAGAGATTGCCCGCCGCGACCTTGCGGGCGTGCTGGTGACGCAGACGGGATGCATCGGCCTGTGCCAGTATGAGCCAATCGTGGAAGTCACCATGCCGGGCCAGGAGAAGGTGACCTATGTGAAAATGACGCCCGATAAGGTGGGCCGCGTGGTGGCGGAGCACATCATCGGCGGCAAGCCTGTCACCGAGTTCACCATCGGTGCGGCTGCGCGCTGAGGAAGGGGGGAGAGCCACATGTACAGAAGTCATGTTATGGTGTGCGGCGGCACGGGCTGCACATCTTCCAACAGCGACAAGATCGCGCAGGCATTCGAGACAGAGATACAGGCCACCGGCCTGCAGGATGAGGTAAAGGTCATCCGCACAGGCTGCTTCGGCCTGTGTGCGCTGGGCCCTATCGTGGTTATTTACCCCGAAGGCAGCTTTTACAGCATGGTGAAGGAAGAAAACGTGAAGGAGATTGTGGACGAGCACCTTCTGAAGGGCCGTCCCGTCACGCGCCTTCTTTACGATGAGACCGTTGCGGAAGACAACACCATCAAAAGTCTGGACGAAACGGCTTTTTATAAAAAGCAGCTTCGCATTGCGCTGCGCAACTGCGGTGTCATCAACCCGGAAAATATAGACGAATACATCGCCTTTGACGGCTATGCCGCGCTGGGCAAGGTGCTGACAGAGATGACGCCCGAGCAGGTTATTCAGACCATGCTGGATTCCGGCCTGCGAGGCCGCGGCGGCGCGGGTTTCCCCACGGGCCTGAAGTGGAAATTTGCCGCCGGCAACAAGGCAGACCAGAAATATGTATGCTGCAACGCGGACGAGGGCGACCCCGGCGCCTTTATGGACCGTTCTATCCTTGAGGGCGACCCGCATGTGGTCATCGAGGCTATGGCCATCGCCGCTTACGCCATCGGCGCCTCGCAGGGCTATGTGTATATCCGCGCGGAATACCCCATCGCTGTGCAGCGCCTTACCATTGCCATCAATCAGGCGCGTGAATACGGCCTTTTGGGCAAAAATATTTTCGGTACCGATTTCTGTTTCGACCTGGATATCAAGCTGGGCGCCGGCGCCTTTGTGTGCGGTGAGGAGACGGCTTTGATGACCAGCATCGAGGGCAAGCGCGGCGAGCCGCGCCCCCGCCCGCCGTTCCCGGCCGTGAAGGGCCTGTTTGCAAAGCCCACCATCCTGAACAACGTGGAGACATATGCCAACGTGCCGCAGATTATTTTGAAGGGCGCAGATTGGTTCGCATCTATGGGCACGGAAAAATCCAAGGGCACCAAGGTGTTTGCGCTGGGCGGCAAGATAAAAAATACCGGCCTTGTCGAGATACCCATGGGCACCACGCTGCGCACCATTGTGGAAGAGATAGGCGGCGGCATCCCCGGCGGCAAGAAATTCAAAGCCGCGCAGACGGGCGGCCCCTCGGGCGGTTGCATCCCTGCCAGCCTCATCGATACGCCTATCGATTATGACAACCTCATCGCCATCGGCAGCATGATGGGCTCCGGCGGCCTTATCGTAATGGATGAGGACACCTGCATGGTGGATATCGCCAAGTTCTTCCTGGAATTCACCGTGGACGAGAGCTGCGGCAAATGCACCCCCTGCCGCGTGGGCACAAAGCGCCTGCTGGAGCTTCTGACGAAGATAACAGACGGCAAGGGCACTATGGAAGATTTGGACAAAATTACCGAGCTGGCCGAGTTTATCAAGGCCAACAGCCTGTGCGGCCTGGGCCAGACGGCGCCGAATCCGGTGCTTTCCACGCTGCGCTATTTCCGCGATGAATACGAAGAGCACATTAAAAACAAGCGCTGCCCGGCGGGCGTGTGCAAGGCGCTGCTGAACTATAAGATAGACCCTGTCAAGTGCAAGGGCTGCACCCTGTGCGCCCGCGCCTGCCCGGCGGGGGCCATTACCGGCACAGTGCGCCAGCCGCATGCCATTGACACGGCCAAGTGCGTAAAGTGCGGCGCCTGCATGGAAAAATGCAAATTCGGCGCCATTTCGAAAGGTTGAGGAGGTAGCGGCAACAATGGAAACCGTACATATCAAAATCAACGGCACATCCTATGAGGTGGCCGCAGGCTCCACGATTCTGGAGGCCGCGCACAGCGTGGGCATCGAAATCCCCACTTTGTGCTATTTGAAAGAGATTAACGCCATCGGCGCCTGCCGCATCTGCGTGGTAGAGGTGAAGGGCGCCCGCAGCCTTGTCACGGCGTGCGTATACCCCGTGAACGAGGGTATGGAGGTGGTCACGAACAGCGAAAAGGTGATGGCAGCGCGCAAGACAAACCTGGAGCTGCTGCTTTCCACGCACGACCAGAACTGCCTGTCCTGCGTGCGCTCTACCGACTGCGAACTGCAGAGGCTGTGCCGCGGCTACGGCGTGAACGGCCAGCGCTTTGTGGGCTCGCGCGAGCGGTATGCGCTGGATGCATCCGCCCCGCACATGATTCGCGACAACAATAAATGTATTCTGTGCCGCCGCTGTGTGGCCGCCTGCCGCGAGAACCAGGCGGTAGGTGTCATCGGCCCCACCGAGCGCGGGTTCCAGACGCACATCGCGTGTGCCTTTGAGGCCAAGCTGGGCGAGAGCCCCTGTATCTCCTGCGGGCAGTGCATTACCGTGTGCCCCACGGGTGCCCTGACCGAGAAGGATGACACCGGCAAGGTGTGGGCTGCCCTGAATGACCCCGAAAAATATGTGGTGGTGCAGACGGCGCCCAGCGTACGCGCTACATTGGGCGAATGCTTTGGCCTGCCCATTGGCACTAACGTGGAGGGCAAAATGGTGGCCGCTTTGCGCCGCCTTGGCTTCAACGCCGTGTTCGACACCGACACTGCGGCCGATTTCACCATTATGGAGGAGGCCACCGAGTTCGTGCAGCGCGTGAAAAACGGCGGTGTGCTGCCCATGATTACCTCCTGCAGTCCGGGCTGGGTGAAATTCTGCGAGACGTATTACCCGGATATGATTCCGAACCTCTCCAGCTGCAAATCGCCGCAGGGTATGTTCGGCGCGCTGACAAAGACCTATTACGCCGAAAAGATGGGGCTGGACCCGAAGAATATCGTCTCAGTCTCTGTCATGCCCTGCACGGCCAAGAAATTTGAAGTGGGGCGCGACGACATGTGCGCCGCGGGCGAGGGCATTCCCGACATGGATATCTCTATCACTACGCGTGAACTGGCGCGCATGATCCAGCGTGCGGGCCTTGTGTTTAACGAGCTGCCGGAAGAGGAGTTTGACCCCGCCCTTGGCGAGAGCACAGGCGCCTCCGTCATTTTCGGTGCCACGGGCGGCGTCATGGAAGCCGCGCTGCGCACGGCGGTAGAGCTTGTGACGGGCGAGGTGGCCCCGGCGGTGGATTACGCCGAGGTGCGCGGCACACAGGGCATCAAGGAGGCCACCTATGAGGTAGGCGGCATGAAGCTGAACGTGTGCGTGGCGTCCGGCCTTTCCAATGCCGACAAGGTGCTGAAGGCCGTGCAAAGCGGTGAAAAGCATTATCACTTCATCGAATTTATGGCCTGCCCCGGCGGCTGTGTAAACGGCGGCGGGCAGCCCACTCAGCCGGCCAGCGTGCGCAATTTTGTGGACCTGAAGGCCCTGCGCGCCAAAGCCCTGTATTCGGAGGACGCGGCCAAGGCCGTGCGCAAGAGCCACGAGAACCCGCTGCTCAAGAAAATTTATGCGGATTATCTGGGCCAGCCCGGCGGCGAAAAGGCGCACCACATCCTGCACACCTCTTATGTAAAGCGCGATAAGCTGTATTAAACATTATTTGAAAAGGGGCCCTGCCACAGCGGGGCCCCTTTTGCATGTGTTTTTCAGGCAGGGCCGCGGGGCACGCCCGCTGGCCGCTTATTCAGGCATACGGGCCCCGGCGGCACACAAAAAGCGCAAATACAGCACGCTGTATTTGCGCTTTTGTATTGGTATGCTTTAGCATAACGACACCCCCCAGCTATGCCGGAGAGAGCAAAAAGGCTTACGCAAGCCCCCGGCTTGTGCCGGGGGCGGACTTCTCATTTATTGCCAGAGAAGGCGCACACAGCAGGCGCTGGGCGCAGGCGGGCGAGGTGCTTATAAAATTATGCGGATAATTAAAAAAGGCAGCATCAGGCCCCGGAAAGCCTCAAACAAGGTTTTCCGGGGCTTTTGTATTTTTTGGCTTTAGCAAAACGAGAACCCGTGGCTGTGCCGGGGAGCGTAAAAGGGCTTTCGCTGTCAGTTTCGAGCGAAACGGGATGGTATTCAATGCCCAAAAGATGCAGCACGCAATGGGCAGAACACCGTTTACGGAAGGGGGCAAGTGATGCAGGAGACAAAGTATTCAGCGCCTCTTGAGAAGCTTGCCGGCAGTATGCCCTTCCGGGGATTACTCAAGTCCCCGGCTTTGCCGGGGGGCCTGACTTTTGAGCATGCTTTTCCCTATGCCTGCCAGCCCTTGCACAAATCTGCCCAGCGGCTGCCGGGGCAAAGCTGCGCCAGCTCTTCGGGAGAGAGGCGCACGGCGCTGCTGGCGCTGCCCGCCGCCGGGTAGACGAGGGGAAAGCGCCGCAGAGAGATGTCCAGAAAAACCTGCACACCGCTGTTCACGCAGAAAGGGCATACGCCGCCCGGCGCGTGCCCCACCAAGGCATGTACCTCTTCGGGCGGCACCATTTTCGCCTTTACGCCGAACTGTGCCTTGAACCTGGCGTTATCCACTTTTGCGTCGCCGGCTGCAACGATGAGCACGGGCCCCTGCGGCGTGAAAAAGGCCAGTGTTTTGGCAATGTGCGCCTCTTCACAGCCCAGCGCCTGCGCTGCCAGCGCTACGGTGGCGCTGGACACACAGAACTCGTGCACGCGCCCGGCAAAGCCGCACCGGCCCAGGTAATCTTTTACAGCCTCCATGGACAATTTCCCCGCCCCCTTCCAAAGCCGCAGGGCCGTTCAGGCCTTCTGCCGCAGCGAGCTCTTTTTATACAGATACCATATAAACAGCGAAATAGCAAGCACAGATGCAAACGTCCATACCTCTGCCAGCAGGATGCTGAACATACCGCACTGGTACATGGCGGCGCCGATATTGGCCACGGCATGCAGGCCGATAGACACGGCGAGGAAGGCCTTGGGCAGGCGCCCTGTCACAGTCATCCACACCAGGATGGAGAGCACGATGTGCAGCGTGATGGCGGCAATGCGCTCCAGCCCGGGCACAAGAAGCGCCCCGGCAGATACCCCGCCCGCCAGCTGCGCCGAAACAGTGGTTGCAATGTCGCTGCCAAACATGGCCTCCAGCGAGCCGGCGCTGGCTGCCGACAGCACGATAGCATTCGAAAGGCTGGTGGTGCCGGCCAGCAGGATAGCCTCTATGCCGCCATGGCCGATGCCATAGGCAACACCCGTGGCAAGCGAGGCATCTTTCCGGCAGAGGAAGTGCAGGCCTACATAACGCGCCGTCTCCTCAAACAGGCCCGCGGCCAGACAGGCGTAAGCAGTGTACAGGCCGGGGTTCTGGATAAGCGCGGGAAAGACGGAAAATACAATGCTGTGAAGGAACTGCTCCAGCACAAGCGCGCTGATAAAAAAGCACAAGGCGCCCACAAGCCCGGCCAGCAGCCCGCGGTGCGTTTTGATACGCACGGCGGCCAGCAGGGCAATGGGCAGAACAATGCACACAGCCGCCGACACCCAGCAGGCGGCAACCATAGAAAATGAGACATCCATAAACGTTTTCCTCTCGTTTCAGGCCCCAGCGGCGAAATGCGGCGGGCTTATTCCTGCCGGGCCGCTGCGGCGGTATTTTCCGATGACGCCCGTACACAGAAGTGCGCGGACGGCATGCTATCCGCGCTGGAATGTTTAGACGCACATCGAAATATCGGCCCCATCATAGCACAACGCCTGTGTGCTGTCAACAGCAGGCAGAAACAGTGCCGGGCCGTTTCAGCCAAAGCCGTGCAAAGCGGCATTTCCGCCGGATGGAGGTTCTACATATACGGCCGCGTCGGTTTTTTGAAAATAAGGGGTTCTGCGGTTTTGCGAAGCAAAATGCCCGCGTGCAGCGGACAGGCGGCAGAAAATTGTCTTGACCGCGGCACGCAGGCCAACTTGTCCGGCGGCACAAAACGGCTTTGCCCCGCAATTTTGGATGCGGAAGACGGCAAAGTACCACCCATAGCCGCCGTCAGGCTTGCCGCGGGGGGCTGGCCGCATGCTGCGCCGAAGCCATACGGCCACACGCTTTTACCTTCTCGTCCGTCTGCGGCTTTGGCAGCCGGCCCCTGCCTTGAGCACAGCCGGAAAGAAGGGCAGAGAAGGGGAGGCAAATGGCTGTGCGCCCCCTTGCGGGAATGCGAAAAATGCACCCGCGGCCCATGCTGGGGCCGCGGGTGCGGAAGGGCGGAACACAGGCGGCACAGTGCCCGGCTTTATACCATCAGCTGCTGCGTGTTGACGGACAGCCATACCACGAACATAGTGTTCACCATGGCGCACACATAAATGTTGCCTGTCTTTTTGTAGAAGTACGTAACCACCTTGGCTATCACGAAGTACAAAAGCAGCATGCCCATCATGGCGCCGTTCGCACGGGACATCTCGCGCCCGGCAATGGGGGTGACATGCGTCAGCAGCAAACGCCCGAAGATATAGCCCACGAACAGCAGTGCGGGCAGGGCGTTGGCCAGCAGGGTGAGAAGGTAGGTGGCGGCGGGCTTTCCGCTTTTCAGCCGGAAGCCGTCGGCCTGCAGCCAGGCATACACCGAGAACAGCACGCCGAACAGCACCGCATACACGGGGATCATAGCCGCGCGGTTGGCGCTCACGGGCGCAAAATACGTCTGGAACAGGCGGCCGTACCAGCCTCCGGTGAGCCCGGCGCCCAGCGCGGCGAACGCATAGGGCACCGCCAGCGTGGCTGCGCCGAACACCACGGCCTTGCACAGCCCGGCAGGCGAGGTTTTCATGCGCGCAAGGGCCTGGGTGCGGTCGATGGTCTTATCCACGAACATGCGCACGGCAAAGAAGGCCAGGGCGATGACGGCAGAGAGGAAGAACCACCACACAAAGCCGTTGGTGCTCTGCACCTGGAACAGGCCGGGCAGCTTTCCCATCAGCTCCTGCCCCTGCATCACGGTCGTCTCTACAATCAGCGCCTGAAGCACAGCGGGCACAAGCAGGAAGAACCAGAATTTCCAGTCTGCCTGTGCCGCTGCCTGCGGCACAGGGCGCTTGAGCGAGGCGAAGAACGGCAGCTCTAAAAGCAGAGAGCCCGCGGGGAAGATCATCACGCAAAGGCTTACGGCCATGAGCAGCACGGCAATCTCCTGCCACAGATAGACGTGGGAAGAAGGGGAAAGGCCTGTGACATTGCCGCCCAGCGTGGTGTCGAAATAGGTGAGAATGTCGGTGACACAGCCCGGCATGATGTTGGAAAGGCTGTGGAACGTGTTGGGCGTATATACAACGCGGGCCGCGCCGCTGGCGGCATCCTCATACCAGTGGCCGGGCTGTACAGCCGGGCTTTCTTCGCCTACTAAGGTGGCAAAGCCGGAAAAATTCAGTGCGTCCTCGTGGTATACGTCCCAGAATGTGCCCTGGCCGGCCTCATCTAGCTTGCCCCAAATGGCGCCTACATTGATGCTGTCATACACGGTGAGGTCCTCGCTGGGAATGCCGCATCCGATAAACAGCACGCTGCGGTTTTCCGCAGCCGCGGCATATTCGCTGGTGATGGCAGCCGACGCCTGTGCGCCGCCGTTCGAGTGACCGGTGGCGCCGAGGCGGTTTGAATCTACAAAAGAAAGGCTGGTGAGATATTTCATGGCCGCTATTGCGCCAGAGGCGCCGTCATTGCTGAAATCGGAGCTCATGGTGCCGTAATAGTCATAGGCCAGCACCACATAGCCGCGGCGCGACAGCTCGATGCAGTAGCTGGCGTAAAACGTGTGCGGCGTGTTGCCGCCGGGCGCGACCACGATGCCAGCGGCGGGCGTTTCCTGCGTGGCATTTTCCGGGACGAACAGCGTGCCGGAAAGGTTCACGCCCTCATCGGTAAACCAGTTCACACTGCGCTGCTGCACACGGAAGCCCCCGGTGAGAGCGGCCTGCAGCGTGAAAAGGCTGACAAGAAATACAAGCACGGCGGCCAGAAGCACGGCCCCGCGTTTGCTGAATATCTTTTTTTTCATGTGTCCTCCTCGCAAACCTTGGTCTGGAGGGCTGCGCAGCCCGCGAAAAATGATTCGCCCGGGCGCTTTTTATTATAGCGTCCGGGCGGTGCGGAAAACAATTCGCAAAGGGCTGAAATTCTTTCAGGCCATTTGTGACAAATCCTTATGAAAATTTTCACATTTCGCAGGGCCAGCCTGCCGTGGTAGAGGCGCGCACCAGAAGGCGCGGCTGAACAGGCACCTGCTTTGTGATCATGCGCTGCGCGGGGCTCTGCAGGCGGCAGAGTTGCTCTACGGCCAGGCGGGTAATTTCGTCCGTATCCATGTAAAGTGCGCTGACGGGCGGGCACAGATAAGGAGAATATTCGTCGTTGAAGGCCACAAGCTTCACGTCCTGCGGCACCCGGCGGCCCGTCTGGCTCAAATACCACAGGGCGCCCGCTGCAAATTCATCAGACCAGCACACCAACCCGTCAATATCCGGCCGCTCGGCAAAGGCGGCGCGGGCAGCGCGGTGGCCCATCTGCGGGCCTATCTGGGGGAAAATGGGCACCTCAAAAACACCGGCATAGGCAAGGCCGGCCTTCTGCGCCCCGCTGAGGAACCCGGAGCCGCGCTGAATGGAGGCCTTGTTGATTGCGGCGGGCGGCCCCAGGTAGGCAAGCCTGCGGCACCCCGCCCCGGCAAGATGAAGCACGGCCTGTTCCACGGCCTCCGCGCTTTTCAGCACGATGCAGTTCAGCGTTGGGTAGGGCTTCATAAACTCAGATAGGATTAGGATGGGAATCTCGCTGGCAGAGATGAAATCCAGCTCCTGCTGTGTCAGTGTCATCTGCGGGAAGCTGGGCACGAACACGCCGGCCAGCCGCTCGCGCGTCACTTCCTTCAGAATGTCCAGCAGGGGCCTGTGCCCAAAATCCGGCCGGAAGGCCAGCGAATGAAAGCCCGCGCGGTTGGCATTTACCTCAAACTGCGCGCCAAGCTCAGAGAAATAGTGCGCGCCGGCAAAGGGCGGCAGCAGAATGCCGAACACCTTCCAGCGCGGAAAGCGGCTGGGGTGCGTTTCATCCGGCGCATAGTTCAGCTCATCAATGGCCTGGCGGATCGCGCGCTGCTTGTGTGCTGAAAGATACCCCGTTCCATTGACATAGCGGGATACTGCCGCAGCAGAGACGCCCGCCAGGCGGGCCACATCACACATCTTCACCTTGTTAGACATAGCGTTTACACCGCCTCCTTCTGCACGGCGGCATGAGGCCCCGCACGGAAAAGCAAAAACAGCAAAAGCACAAGGCCCGCGAGGGCCAGGGCGCTGAACAGCAGAAACACGGCGCGCAGAGAGCCGGCGCCCAGAACGGGCACGGCGATGGCGTTGGCAAGGATGGTGCCTGCCGGCATCTGTGCGGCAGTATAGGTGCCAAGCGCGGTGGCGCGCCCCTCCGGCGGCGTGACGGCGCTGACATACTCCATGGCGGCAGGCTGAAAAAAGCCGTAGGAAACGGCCTCTAAAAGTTGTACGGCTGCCAAACCGGGCAGGGTGCGCACAAACGCCATGCACAGCACACGCACCGCCATAAAGGCCGCGCCAGCCAGCAGAAATGCACGCACGCCCAGCCGCCTGCGCAGGCGCGGGTACAGCCCCATGGCAGCCATAGAGCCCAGGCTCATCTCTGCCATAAGAAAGCCCTGCTGCCGGCTGTCGCCGCCCAGCTCCACCACCATGGAGGGAAGATAAGTGAGCAGCGCGCGCCAGCCTAGGAATACCAACAGGGCGGCCGTTAGGAACAAGAGATAGCGCCCGCTCCACAGCCGCGCGCCCCGCGGCTTTCTGCCGGGCTGCACCCGGCCCTGCGGCGCCGTGCCCCTGGCCCGGCAGGCGGCCAGGAACAAAAGAAAATAAAACCCCAGGTGGAACCACACAAGCCTCCCTGTGCCGGCGAGGGGTAGCAGATGCCCCAGCACAAGGCTGGCCGCGGCACCGGCCAGCCCGCCGAGACCGCGGGCGACGCTGTACTGCACGCGGCTGTTGCGCCGTGCGGCAAGGCTCGTCCATGCATCCAGCATCCCCATCAGGGCAAAATCAAAAAAGCTGACGGGCACCACTGCCAGCAGGGCTGCGCCCAGCGAGCCTGATGCCCGAAGCAGAAGCAACCCCCACAGGGCGGAGCTCAGGCTGCCGGCCAGCACAATTTTTTTCGGCGAAAGCACATGGTCGGCCAGAAGGCCGGAGAGGATGAGCGCCGCAAGGTTTGCCGCTGCTGTGCCGGAAGAGATCACACCCAGCGCCTGCCTGCTGAACCCGTGCTGCGTCAGATAAAGCGCATAGAACGAGAAAAAGGCCATGTAGCCGGCAAAATATAGCATATACATGCCGCAAAGCCTGCGCTGCTCTGTGCCGTTTGCGCCCTGCATACAGCCTCCCCCTTTTCGCCCGGCGCCCCGCGCAGCATATGGCTTGGGGCGTTTGTATTATTTTAGCATAGTTCTGCCGGACATTCCAGCCGCGGGCGGCAGAGCCCGCCCCGTGCGGACGGGCATAAAAAGGCCCCCTCCAGACGGCCGGCACAGGAGGGGGCTTTTGCATGCAGCATATTCTATTTCGGCGTGCGGCGGCGCAGAAAGCGCAGGCACGTCTCTGCGAGGCCGCGCAGGTTTACGGCGGCGATGATAAGCACGATGATGCCGTTCCACACATACGAGCCGGGCACCTCTTTGACGCACAGCGCAGCCTCCAGCACCACAAGGCCGAAGTTCAGCGCCAGAAGCTCAGGCGAAAAATCCACCTCAATAAGCGTGCGCGTATTGTACGCGCGCACAAGAAAAACAAGGAAATAGCTGGCGAATGTGGCGATGGCCGCGCCCTGCACACCCCAGATGGGGATGAGCAGCGCGTTCAGGATAAGGTTCATCACGGCGCCCACACCCATGGTCACCAGCGAAAGGCCGGAGCGCTTTTCCACCATATAAATGCTGTTCAGAAAGTTGTCAAAGCTGGAGAAGATGGTGGCGAAGGTGAGCACCGGGATGAAAATCCATCCAAGATAGAATTCCTTTGCCACATAGATGCTCATGATGGGGCGGCACAGCCAGATGATGCCGGCCCCCGCCAGAAACATCAGCCCCTGATAAGCGCCGAACACTTTGCCGAAAAATTCTTCCCGCCCGGCCCGCGTGCCGTCGGTAAAGGCAGAAAGCTGCCATGCCTCTGTGAACAGTGTGGCAACCACGGTAAGCAGGGTAGGCAGCTGGTAACACGCGGCGAACAGGCCGTTCCACTCGGCACCCAGCATGGCAGTGATGAACAGCTTATCGCTGGTGTTGGTGATGGTCCAGAAAATGCTGGCCGAGATCAGCGGCACAGAATACACCAGCATCTTCCGCCAAAGCTTCGTGTTGATACGGCCGCCCATATAGCGCCAGATGCTGCTTACAAAAAACAGGAACAGGGCGCTGCAGGCGTCCGAGCATATCAGCGCCAGAAGCCAGCCCTGCGCGCCCAGCTTGAGGCCGGATAAAAACAGCACATTGAAGCCCAGGTTCGTCAGCGTGCACAAAATACCGTCCAGCGCATACAGGCGCACCAGGTTGCGCGCGCGCACGAACTGGCAGTTCAGCGTGCGCAGGCAGCTTACCAGCACGAACAGCAGAAGCCATACCCAGTGCCCCTGCACAGTATCGCGGACAAAGGGTACAAAGTTCAGCACGGGTGCCAGCGCGCACAAAAGCAGAAACCCGGCAAAGATGGACAGCAGGCCGTTGGTATAGAGCTGGCGCTTGTTCACGCCCTTTTCCAGGCCAAAGCGGATGATGGCGTTGGCAATGCCCAGCGACACCAGCGGGATGAAAAAGTTGCCGATGGTGACGATGGCGTCCATGCCGCCGTAATCTGCCGTGCCCATCACGCGCGTGCGGTAGGCCGTTAGAAAAAAGCTGAGTATTTTGGAAGAAAAGGTGCTGATGGCAAACAGCAGCGTGTTCGACACAAGGCGCTTGTATTTGTCCACACAGCCGCCCCCTTTAGTCATTTTTACCGGCGCCAGCACCAAAACAGTGCGGGCGGTGCCCTTGCGAGGGCCGATGATTTTTTATCATACCATATCGCGCCCCCAAGCACAAGAAATACGCTGTGCTCCGGCTGCCGGAAAATGGCACCCGTCCTTTATTATATGAACCTGTGCGGCGGCGCATGCCTCAGGCGCGAAGAAGGGCGCGGCGGGCCTTATAGTCGGGCAGGATGCGAGCCACCACGGCCCAGAAGGCGGGCGAATGGTCGCAGTGCACAAAATGTGCGTATTCGTGTACCACCACATACTCCACAGCGGCCATGGGCTTTTCCGCAAGGCGCAGGTTCAGGGTGATCTGCCGTTTGCCCGGCATGCATACGCCCCAGCGCGTCTTCATGCGGCGCACCTTCAGCGTGGGGCGCACCCCGCCCAGCACGCCTGAAAAAAGCGGGAACACCCGCCCGCTCACCGCCTCGAACAGGGCCAGCGCCTGCGCGGGCGTCACGGCACAGGGGGCGGCTTCCTCCGCGCGGCGGCGCGCAGCCTGGGCTTTCGCCTTTTCCAGCCATGCCGCCTTGGAAAGCACAAAGGCGTCTACCCGTGCAGGAGGCACGCCGCAGGGGGCGCTGGCGTGGGCCTCGCCATCGGGCCCAATGCGCAGGTTGATGTTTTTTACGCGCTTATAAGTGAGAAAATAGGCCGCCCCAGCGGCTGGCTGCCTGTATTGTGTGCGTGCCATGCGGCGCCTCCTTTGCAGGTGTGTTCCGTTCACTATTATAAACAAACGGTTCGGCCTTGGCAAATCTTCTAAAATTCACTCAAAAAACCTGTCGCCTTTGTGCTTGACCGGCACAATATCTGGTGGTAGTATTATATACGCATTCAAGATTTTGCGAGGGACGGCGGAACTCTGTGCGGCGTGCCGGGCAGGCCCTAGTGCGGGCCTGCAGGGCATGCCGTTTGTGCGGTGCGCGGCTTCGTGTGAACGGGAGGAATTTTCATTATGATTAAAAGCATTATGAAGCGGGACGGACGCGTGGTGCTTTATGACGAGAGCAAAATAGCGTCTGCCATCCTGAAAGCGCTGGAGGCCGCCCGCGAAGGGGATGCCAGCGTAGCCGCACAGGTGGCCAACAGTGTGGAGGCCCGCCTGGAGGAGCTTTGCGGCGACGGCACGCCCAGAATAGAGCAGATTCAGGACACGGTGGAGCAGGAGCTGATGCGCGCCGGGTGCGAAGAGGCCGCAAAGCAGTATATTCTATACCGCGCAGAGCGCACGCGCATCCGCGAGGCAAAAACCAGTCTGATGAAGTCCATCGACGAAATCACCAATGTAGACGCCCGCCTCAGCGACATGAAGCGCGATAACGCCAATATTGACGGCAACACGGCCATGGGCTCCATGCTGCAGATAGGCACGGCGGGCGCCAAGGCGTATAACGCGGCTTATCTGCTTACGCCGGCGCAGGCCAAGGCGTACACCGAGGGCGATATCCATATCCACGATTTTGATTTTTACGCCCTCACCACCACCTGCTGCCAGATAGACCTTTTGAAGCTGTTCCACGGAGGCTTCTCCACCGGGCACGGCTACCTGCGCGAGCCGCAGGGCATTGCCAGCTATGCGGCGCTGGCGGCTATTGCCATTCAGTCCAACCAGAACGACCAGCACGGCGGCCAAAGCGTGCCGAACTTCGATTATTCCATGGCCGAAGGCATTGGAAAAACGTTCCGCAAGCAATACCGTGTCAAGCTGCGCGAGGCGCTGGAGGACATCCTGGACACCGACGACGAGACGGCGCTGGTGCAGGCCGCTGTGGAGGCGGGCCGGCAGGCCACGGGCGACAGCGACGTTCGGCTGGAGACGCACGCCGCCACCTTTGACGATGCGGCAGCAAAGGCCATTGCCGCCACAGGCAGGCTGGACGCCGGGAAGGCCGCCCATCTGGTGGCCCATGCGCGCCGCCGCGCCACGGCCAAGACAGACCGCGAGACGTATCAGGCCATGGAGGGCTTTGTGCACAATCTGAATACAATGCACTCGCGCGCGGGCGCCCAGACGCCCTTCTCGTCCATCAACTACGGCACCGACACTTCCCCCGAGGGGCGCATGGCCATCCGAAATATCCTTCTGGCAGAGGACGCGGGCCTGGGCCACGGCGAGACGCCCATTTTCCCCATCCACATCTTCAAGGTGAAAGAGGGTGTCAACTACAATCCCGGCGACCCGAACTACGACTTGTTCGAGCTGTCGTGCAAGGTGTCTGCCAAGCGCCTGTTCCCGAACTATGTGTTCCTGGACAGCCCGTTCAACCTTCAGTACTACAAGCCCGGCCACCCGGAAACAGAGGTAGCCACCATGGGCTGCCGCACGCGCGTGATGGGCAATGTGTACGACCCGCAGCGCCAGATTGCCTATTCCCGTGGCAACCTCTCTTTTACGTCCATCAACATGCCGCGCCTTGCCATTGAAAGCCATGGCGATGAGGCCCTGTTTTACAAAAAGCTGGACGATATGATGGAGCTTGTGGCCCAGCAGCTGCTGGACCGCTTTGAGATACAGGCCTCCAAGCGCGTATACAACTATCCGTTCCTGATGGGGCAGGGCGTATGGCTGGATTCCGACAAGCTGGGCCCCAACGATGAGGTGCGCGAGGTGCTCAAACACGGCACGCTCTCTATCGGGTTTATCGGCCTGGCCGAAACGTTGACGGCGCTGTATGGCCACCATCACGGCGAGAGCGATGAGATGCAGCAGAAGGGCCTCGCCATCGTGCGCCACATGCGCGAGTTCTGCGATGCGAAGAGCCAGGCCATGCACATGAACTTCACCCTGCTGGCCACGCCTGCCGAGGGGCTTTCCGGCCGCTTCATCCGCATGGATAAAAAGCGCTACGGCATCATCCCCGGCGTGACAGACCGCGAGTATTACACGAATTCGTTCCATGTGCCGGTGTGGTACCCCATCTCGGCCTATGACAAAATTTATAAAGAGGCGCCGTATCATGCGCTGACGAACGCGGGCCATATCAGCTATGTGGAGTTGGACGGCGACACGGCCAATAATGTGGAGGCGTTTGAAGCTGTCGTGCGCTGCATGCACGATGCAGGCGTGGGCTATGGTTCCATTAACCACCCGGTAGACCGCGACCCCATCTGCGGCTATGTGGGTGTGATAGGCGAGGTGTGCCCGCGCTGCGGGCGCCGCGAGGGCGAGGCCCTCTCGAAAGAGCGCATCGACGAGCTGCGCAAGCAGTATCCGGAGATTACCACTTTCTGCGGCTGTGAATAAGCCGGAAAACGGTGCGGATAATTTTGCAATAGAATCCATATTGATATATAATATCATTTGAATGACAGTTTCCTGGCGACAGGTTTTTTAAGGGAGGAATACAATATGGCAATTCAGACGAATATCGAGGCAAAATACGGCAAGGACGTGAAGTTTGAGCGCATCCGCCGCATCACGGGCTATCTTGTGGGCACCATGGATAAGTGGAACGACGCGAAAAAGGCCGAAGAACACGACCGCGTAAAGCACGACATGGCGCACTGATATGGCGCAAATGGTAAACGTCGCGGGTGTCATGGGCGATTCCATCGTGGATGGCCCGGGCATCCGCGTTGCCATCTTTGTGCAGGGGTGCTGCCATCACTGCGAGGGGTGCCATAACCCCGAAAGCTGGCCCTTCGGCGCGGGCACGGATATGTCTGTGGAAGAGCTGTACACCATGGTGAAGGCAAACCCGCTGTGCCGCGGCGTGACGTTTTCGGGCGGCGAACCGTTCTGTCAGGCCGGGGCACTGGTGCCGCTGGCAGAAAAGCTGAAGGCGGCCGGCTATGAGCTGGCAAGCTATTCCGGATATACCTTCGAGCAGCTTCTGGATGGCACGCCGGAGCAGAAGGCGCTGCTGCGCTTTCTGGATATTCTGGTGGACGGGCCGTTCGTGCTGGCACAGCGCAATTTGGACCTTTTGTTCCGCGGCTCGGAAAACCAGCGCATTCTGGACGTGCCAAAAAGCCTTGCCGCGGGCAGGGCTGTGTGGTGCACGGCGCCGCGCTGGGTGGGGGAAAAACGGGGCTGAGCCCGCGCGGTTCGCTTCGCACGCTGCTGTGGTAAAAAAGAAAAAGCAGGCGCTGCCATAGCGTATTGGCAGCGCCTGCTTTTTGCTTATAAACGGCCCGGCATTACCGCAGCTGCCCGTAGTCCCCGTCAGCCGCGTCATTTCCTCTATCCGCTCCAATGGAAATGGCGGTTCGCACAAAGGCTTCATGGCAATGCTCATCAGCTTCATGGGGTTGTCGTCTGCGGCCACACGGTTTGAAGAAAGGGCGCCGCAGCGGCGGCAGAGGTGGATGATGGCCCACTCACCGCCTTTGCGCACCCAAACCGCCACAGCGTCCATAATGTCGCCGCAGCCTGCCCGGCGGTCGCCGGGCGAGATATCCACATGCAGGCTGGCAAGGCAGTACGGGCGGTGGTTGCGGTGCCGGCTTCCCGCGCCACCGGGAGCCTAACTACTTTAGTATGAAATATGTGTCAGTGCATCCGGCCGGCGCACCGCCAGCCAAAGAAGGTCAACCGCCTGGCACACAGGCCGCCCAAAAATAAAATTAGAAAAAGCGTGGGCGCCAACATCGCGCACAGAGGGCGGCAGAACGGAGCCCTCCGCAAGTGCCTCATCCAGACGCATCCCGCGCTGTTCTTCCAAATGATGAAAGCATTCGTGGGCCAAAAGCCTGTCATAAAGCGCCTGTGGGGAAAACAGATTGAGCCGGATAACCTGTTGAAGCTCTTCCATTTCATCCAGCCGCGCTTTACTAACTAGGATTTGTACAGCCTGCGGGTCATAAAGCGCACGCGCAGCAAAGGCACACTCCTCCATTGGGCTCATCCAGCGGATGCGTTCCACACCAAGCCGGTACAGGTTTTGTTCTGCGCTTTGCTCAAAAAGCCAGGCTTCCTTTGCCCACTGGCGGCCAATACAGCTTGCCTGTTCCAGAATTGCCGGCGGCACACATTCCCCGGCCAGCGTGAAGTGTTCATTCAGCCAGTTCTCGCGCAGCTCTTCCTGCAGCAGGGAAACGTCCAACTGGTCAAAACCAGTTTTGTGTGAAAGAGACAAGACGGCGGCCGCGCCCGCTGCCTGCCCCAGAGCCATGGCCGTGGCCGAAATGCGGGCAGATGCCAATGCCTCGTGCGTGGCAGAGATGCACCGCCCTGTAACCAGCAGATTGCTGAACCTTTTCGGGAGCATGACACCATAGGGAATATCGTAGCAGAAATCCTGCTTGCGGCGCACCCACTGAAGATCTTCCCCGGCGGGGTCATGGATATCAATGGGGAAGGCACAGATGGCAACGCCTTCTTTGGAAGTGCGCTCTTCATACACATCCTCAACGGTGAGCGTATAGTGGCCGTGGATGCGTCTGGACTCGCGGACGCCCGTCACATCTGCCATAGATGCAAGGAAACAGCTTTGGAAACCGGGCAGATAATTTCGGAAGAAGCGCATAAGCTCTTCTACCTGCCGGGCGGCTTCGGCCTCTGCCATTGTCTGGTCCTGCGCGGAAAGGCCGGACAGCTTGATAATGCGCGAGGTATTGATGAAAACTTCACCCGGGTGCAGCCCCTGGAAAAACAGTACGCGGTCACGCGGAATCGTAAAATCTCCGCGCTCTTTGGCCATTTTTACAATATCAAAAAACCCGGAAACAGCCAGATACTTTTCCAAATCGTCATAATCCTTATGAAGGATGAACTGCTCAGGATTTTTGCGCATATAGGCCACGACCTCATCCAGCGCTACGCCGCCCACCTTGAACATGATGGACATGGGCTGGGTGAGCCCGTCGGACGCGCGGCCCTTCTCGAAGCTCACATGGCACATGGCGGCCAAATCACCATCACCTGTGGCATCAATGAATCTTTTGGCCTGATACGAGGCGCTCCCGCTTTTGCCCACTACCGTCACCCGGGCGACCTCTCCGTTTTCCACATCTGCACCGCACAGAAAGCTGTGAAGCAAAAGAGTAATGTTGGGCTGCTGCGCCAGCATTTCGAAATAGACAAGACGCAGGATGGACGGCTCGATGGGGGTTATGGTAGAGGTGACGCCCAGCGGGTCTGGAATATGGCCCAGCGTAGCGCCTTTTTCCGCCAGCCGGTCTATCACCTCCTGGGCGATGCCCTTGACAATCTGCTTGCTGCCGGAATGAAAAGTCATCAAAGGGCATACCATCGCAGAGGTGTTCATCCCACCGGGGTAAGCGCCCTTTTCAATCAGCAGAACCTTTGCCCCCATGCGGGCGGCTGCCAAAGCGGCCATGCATCCGCTGGGGCCGGCCCCGGCTACGATTACATCGTATTTCATACGGATTCTCCTTCCTTGCATATCGTAATGCTGGCTTCAAAGGTGCGCGGCCAGCACAGCTGCGCGAGGAACGGCCTGCTACACACAAGGCGTGTT
>PPYE01740508.1_pt1 | contig 21801 bp, 20 predicted proteins | sample 1559881 | NCBI WGS metagenome assembly PPYE01 (sample SAMN08240022, study PRJNA423297) | Human gut metagenome, whole genome shotgun sequencing project.
TCGAATTTAATAGCAATTTTTTGTGAGGCATCCATTCTGATGCCTTATAAAAAGGGTACGCTCTAAATTGAGTATTAACTAAAAAACACACGACGAATGAGTACTCCCATAACCACAAGGGAAGATCTAACTAGAATCCAATGGTTCGCCATGAGCGCTTATAAAAACGAGAAAAAGGCGGAAGAGATGCTCAAAGGCAAGGATGGTCTAGAGTATTTCATACCGAAACACTATGCCGTAAGGGTCTATCACGGAGTGAAATCCAAAAGGCTTGTACCAGTCATCCCGAATCTCGTCTTCGTGCATGCTTCCCGAAAACAGATCACGGATTTCAAAAAAAAATATAATTTCTTACAATTCATGATGTGGGAGAAAAGCACGGGACTGAAATATATCGTGGTGCCGGATAAGCAAATGGAGAGCTTTATCAAGATTGCCTCGCAGTATGAAGAAAACACTATTTATTATAAACCGGAAGAGATTGACATACGGAAAGGTACCCACATATGTATTTACGGTGGCAAGTTCAATGGAGTAAAGGGCGTATTCATGCGGGTGAAAGGAAAACGTCGCCGCCGGGTGGTTGTGATGCTTGAAGGGATTATGGGTATATCGGTAGAAGTTCATCCCGATTTGATTGAAGTCATCAATGATTCCGATTGTGACAAATTTTGAGAGATGACACAAAAAGGAGATGATGAAGTTCCCCTTCCTCGTGGCCTTACACAAATAAAATAATATTTGAATATATGTATTTTTGGATTGTAAATTGTTCACTGGCATTTTTGCTTTGTGTTCTCTGTGCGGGTATCGTCATTCCCCTTTGGCTTTTGCTTTCTGCTCCATCATGGTACTATATCTGGTTGGCATGGCCGATGACCTGATCGGTATCCGTTATCGTGCCAAGTTTGTCATCCAGATTCTGTGCGGCGTGATGCTTATTGCCGGTGGGGTATATATCAACAACCTATACGGTGTTCTGGGCATCCATGCGGTGCCGTTATGGTTAGGATATCCCCTGACCATCCTGATCGTGGTCTTCATCATCAATGCCATCAACCTGATTGACGGCATTGACGGGCTGGCTTCCGGGCTATGCAGTATCGCCTGCCTATTTTATGGACTGACTTTCTTTATGCTCCATCAGTATGTTTATGCCATGCTGGCGTTTGCCACATTGGGAGTGTTGGTACCATTCTTCTATTACAATGTTTTCGGGAACGCCAAACACGGAAGGAAGATCTTCATGGGCGACACAGGCAGTTTGACCATCGGCATGATGCTCTGTTTCCTCAGTCTCAAACTGACCATGTGCGGACTAGACGATAATACAGGAAATGTACATCCGATGGTGCTGGCCTTCTCACCCTTGCTGGTTCCATGCTGTGACGTGGTCAGGGTTTACCTGCATCGGGTACGCAACGGAAAGAACCCGTTCCTGCCGGACAAGAACCATATCCACCATAAGCTGCTTGCTCTCGGAATAAAGCAGCGCAATACCATGATCATCATTGTTTCCGTGTCAACTATATTCATACTGCTCAATATTCTTCTGTCCCTTTATCTCAATGTGAACTGGATCGTTTTGGGTGATATATTGATATGGACTCTCGCCAACATCAGGCTGACAAAATCTATCGCACAACTTCAATCGGAACAGAAAACCAACAAATAAAAATCAATAAATATGAAAATCAGATACATTTTATCCTTATTAACCGTGGCCTTTCTATTGGGATCATGTGCCACACCGAAAGTCGCTTATTTCACGGACCTGAAACGGGGTACCGCAGAGCAAGTCTTGAACCCGCTGGAAATCCGGATACGTCCAGAAGACAAGATTTCCATACAGGTCAACAGCAAAGACCCCTTATTAATGAACCTTTTCAACCTTCCGATCATATCCCGACAGATTGGTACGACATCAGGTACATCCAATAGTCAGGGAATATCAGGATATACAATAAATAAGGATGGGGATATTGATTTTCCTGTGCTGGGACATATCCATGTGGCAGGAATGACACGCGCGGAGATCGCCTCGTATATAAAAGAGGAATTGGTTTCAAAGAATCTCGTGAAAGACCCCGTTGTTACAGTGGAGTTTATGAACCTGACCGTTTCAGTGTTGGGCGAGGTTGCCACCCCCGGACGTTTCAATATCGAAAAGGACAAGCTGACACTTTTGGAGGCCTTAAGCATGGCCGGGGACCTTACCGTCTATGGGAAACGGGAAAACGTGCTGGTACAACGGGAGGAAAACGGGAAAAAAACCCTGTATCAGGTCAACCTGAATTCGGGATATGACCTTTATGCCTCTCCTGTGTATTATTTGCAGCAGAACGATATCGTTTATGTGGAACCCAACTCAATGAAAGCACGGCAGGCGACCGTCAACGGCAATAACGTCCGCTCAGCCTCTTTCTGGATGTCATTGGCCTCGTTGCTGACGACCATTACCGTGTTGATTGTAAAATAATATAGAATCAGATATGATGACCGTAAATCAAAAGAATATAAAACCGGGGCAGCAGGATGATTTCCTGCGAATACAGGACCTGTTATACCTGTGCCTCGCAAGATGGAAGTGGTTCGTCTTGTCTTTAGCGGTAACGATCGGTGCCGCTACTGCCTATCTGTTACGCACTCCTGCCGTATATACACGTACCGCTTCGGTATTGATCAAAGAGGATTCCAAAGGCAAGTCGGTCTCCTCGGATTTGGAATCCTTCTCGGAGTTCGGGCTGTTTCAATCCGGTACAAATGTGAATAACGAACTCATCACCTTTCGATCACCGTCTTTAATGACCGAAGTGGTTAAACGGTTGCGTCTGGATATGAATTACTTCGTTCGGGGAAAATTCCACCGTCAGGTAGCCTATGGACTGACATTACCGGTGGATGTAACGATAAATGACTTGCCTGAGAATGAATCAGCCGGTTTTACGTTGGAAATACAGCCGGACGGTACGTTATACCTATCCGACTTTATACGTAACGGGACAGATCTTGAAGAAAAGGACGTAAAGGGAAGCTTGCTCGACTCCATCACTACGCCATTGGGAAAAATCATTATCCATACAACACCCAATTACGTGAAAGGCGAGGCATATACATTATATGTAGGCAAATCCAGTCTGTATAACGCCGTCAACTCCTGCTCGTCCAATCTGTCCGTTTCATTGAACAGCGAGAAAGCGTCAGTCATAGACTTGTCATTCAAGGATAACTCCACACAGCGGGCAGAAGATGTATTGAGCATGTTGATTTCCGTTTATAACGAGAATTGGGTGAAGGACAAAAACCAGATCGCTGTCAGCACCTCAATGTTCATCAACGAGCGTCTGGGCGTAATCGAACGGGAACTGGGAAATGTGGACGAGGATATCTCCTCTTACAAGTCAGAACATCTGTTGCCCGACGTGCAGGCGGCATCGAGTATGTATATGGCTCAAAGCAGTGCGGCCAACGCGCAGATCCTGTCCCTGAACAACCAGCTTTATATGACCCGTTACATCCGGAACTATTTAGCCAACGATGCCAACCGTACCCAACTGCTTCCGGCCAACTCCGGCATTGAAAGCGCCAATATTGAATCGCAGATTGCCGAATACAACAAGCAACTGTTGCAGCGCAACAGTCTGGTTGCGAACAGCAGCACGGAAAATCCGCTGGTCGTGGATATGGATCAGGCTCTGGCATCCATGCGTGGGGCGATAATCAGATCTATCGACAATCAGATAGTGACCTTGAATTCGCAGATAAAAAGTTTGCGGCAGACGGAGCAACAGACGACATCACGTATAGCGGCCAACCCAACACAGGCCAAGTACCTGCTTTCGGTGGAGCGCCAACAGAAGGTAAAGGAAGCTCTTTACCTATTCCTGTTGCAAAAGCGTGAAGAGAACGAACTCTCACAGGCGTTCACGGCTTATAATACCCGCATTGTTACCCCGCCACACGGCAGCATGTTGCCGACATCCCCTGTGCATAAAAATATCTTTATGGTCGCATTCGCTCTGGGGCTGCTCATTCCGATAGTCATTATCTTCATGCGCGAGAATATGAATACCCGTGTACGGGGAAGGAAAGACCAGGACAAGACTTCGAATGTCATCATCATGACCTCATTCAATCCGGGCAGCGGCAAATCGTTTCTGACCATGAACATCGCCGTGAGCCTTGCCATCAAAGGAAAAAAAGTGCTGGTAATCGACGGAGACCTGCGCCACGCCTCTGCATCATCCTATATCGACTCTCCTGACAAGGGATTGAGCGACTATCTGGGAGGTCGTATCGATAATCTGGATGAGATCATCGTACCCGATCCGAAACATAAATCTATGGATATACTACCCGTGGGAACGATTCCTCCTAACCCAACGGAATTATTGTTCGACGAGCGGTTAAAGCAGACAATCGATACTGTAAGGGAGCAATATGACTATGTGCTGATCGACTGTCCGCCCGTTGAACTGGTGGCCGACACGCAAATTATTGAGAAACTGGCCGACCGTACCGTTTTCGTAGTTCGTGCAGGATTACTTGAACGGAGTATGCTTGCTGAATTGGAGAAAATCTACGAGGAGAAAAAATACAAGAACATGTCCCTGATCTTGAACGGGACCGAGGGAAGTGGCGGTCGCTATGGATACCGTTATGGCTATCGATATGGTTATCACTACGGTTACGGCTCAGGATACCACTAAGGTTCCGACGGAAAACAGGGTGGGGATAAATGGATGATTATTAATTAAAAAAAATAAAATGTTTTATATAAAAATACTCGTATCATTGTGTGGCCATTCAGGAAACGTATATCGCTGAAAGATAGCGGTATATTCAAGAATTTTACCGACTGTCACTCGCACATTCTGCCGGGTGTGGACGACGGTGTGCAGACGATGGAAGAAGCATTGGAAATACTGCGCCTGTATGAAGAGTTGGGCATAAAATCCGTATGGCTTACACCGCATATCATGGAAGATATGCCCAACACCACACTGCACCTCCGGGAGCGTTACGCTGAACTTCAAGCCACCTATAGCGGTCCGATAAAACTGCATCTGGCCTCAGAGAACATGCTTGACAACCTCTTCGAGGAACGGTTGGAAAAGAACGATCTGCTGCCCTTGGGTGAAAGCGGTGACCATCTACTGGTGGAAACCTCCTACTTTAACCCTCCGATGGGATTGAACAACATTCTGCTCCGCATCAAGGCTAAAGGCTATTATCCCATTCTTGCCCATCCGGAACGGTATGTTTATATGGGTGAGTCGGATTATCAACAATTAAAAGACATGGGAGTGAAGTTTCAGTTCAATCTTCCGTCAATAGCGGGTATGTATGGCAACCGGATTAAGAAAAAAGCCATGCTGCTATTAAAAGAAAAGGCTATTACTCATATAGGAACGGACATTCACAATTACAATATATTTCAAAAGTTCATTTGTACGAGTATTACAAAAAATATACAAAACTGTTTAATTGATAGTCAGACTGTTATAGTTTAAATAGATTATAATTATCGGTTATTAAGACCTGTAGATTCTGTTTAACTTTTTCTCTCTAGGTGGATTTGCATAAAATACATACAAAAAAATCCAACAGGCTGGAATTCAATGGAAATTGTAACAATCGACTTGGAGCAGATACACACAATCTCTCTTTTATCCAAACCAGTCTTAAAATAAATCATTACACCCCTATCAAGCAATAGGCTTGCAACTTCAACATAAAACAACAATCCATATGTCATTAACAAAAGTTTTAGTTACTGGTGGAGCGGGATTCATCGGCTCCAATTTATGTGAGTATTTATTGGCTCACGACTATGATGTAATCTGTTTGGATAATTTTTCCACAGGTAAACCTGAAAACATTTTTCCATTTCTACAACGATATCCGAATAAGTTTAAACTTATCGTAGGAGATATACGGAATCTGAACGATTGTAAGAAAGCTGTAGAAAATGTAGATTACGTTATGCATGAAGGAGCATTAGGCTCAGTTCCACGTTCTATCAAAGATCCTATAACTACAAATGAAACTAATATATCGGGATTCTTAAATATGCTGACAGCCGCTCGCGATGCCAATGTAAAGCGTTTTATATATGCAGCAAGTTCTTCTACATATGGAGACAGTCAGTCTCTTCCCAAAGTAGAAGATGTGATTGGTAAACCGCTTTCGCCTTATGCCATAACAAAGTATGTAAACGAGCTTTACGCCGATGTGTTTGCCAAAACCTATGGAATGGAATGTATCGGCTTACGATATTTCAATGTTTTCGGTCGTCGTCAAGATCCATTCGGGGCATATGCTGCGGTGATTCCTTTGTTCGTTAAGAAATTCATGGCTCATGAGAGTCCTGTCATTAACGGAGATGGTGAATATAGCCGCGATTTTACTTATATAGACAATGTGATTCAAATGAACATGCTGGCTATGACCACGACAAATCCGAATGCAACCAACCAAGTATACAATACTGCTTTCGGAGAACGCACCACATTAAACCAGTTGGTCGGTTACTTGAAAGAATTTTTGAGTGAATTTGACCCCGAAATTGCCAACGTGAAAATAATTCATGGTCCCAACCGCTTGGGGGATATTCCCCATTCCTTGGCATGTATTGATAAAGCAAAATCCCTTTTAGGTTACAATCCTCAATACAGTATGCGTGACGGTTTGAAAGAGGCTGTCAAATGGTATTGGAAGAATATTTAAAGTAATAATAACAGATGAAATTATGAATGAAACTAAAATTTGCGTAATTGGTCTTGGTTACGTAGGGCTCCCTTTGGCTCGTCTTTTCTCGACAAAGTATAAAACGATAGGTTTTGACATGAACCAAGCTCGTGTGACTGCTTTGATGGCAGGTCATGATGCGACACTCGAAGTGTCAGATGAACTACTCCAATCTGCCCTTGCCAATGGTTTTAAGTGTACTGCCAATATAGAGGAAATCCGTGATTACAATTTTTATGTAGTTGCCGTTCCCACTCCGGTAGACAAAAACAACAATCCGGATTTGACTCCGCTTTACGGTGCCAGCACAACTGTTGGTAAGGTAATCTCCAAAGGGGATATTGTGGTGTATGAATCTACTGTTTATCCAGGTGTTACAGAAGACGAATGTATCCCGGTTGTGGAAAAAGTGTCCGGATTGAAATTTAATGAAGATTTCTTTGCTGGCTATAGCCCTGAACGTATAAATCCGGGAGATAAACTTCATACAGTAGAAAAAATCAAAAAGGTTACTTCCGGTTCTACGCCTGAAATAGGTAAGAAAGTAAATGAGGTATATGCTTCTGTAATTACCGCCGGTACACATCTCGCTCCTACGATGAAAGTAGCGGAAGCAGCCAAAGTAATAGAAAACTCACAGCGTGATATCAATATCGCATTTGTGAATGAGCTATCCAAGATATTTACTAAAATGGGCATTGATACACAGGATGTACTGGAAGCAGCTTCTACCAAATGGAATTTCCTGCCATTTAAGCCTGGGCTGGTTGGAGGCCATTGCATTGGAGTTGATCCGTATTATTTGGCTCAATGTGCACAACGTCACGGTTATAATCCTGAGATAATCTTAGCCGGTCGCCGAATGAACGACGGTATGGGGGAATATGTGGCCAACCAAGTTGCGAAATTGATGCTGAAGAAAGGAATACAGGTGCTCAACTCTCATATCCTCATATTAGGGTTTACTTTTAAAGAAAACTGTCCTGATGTGCGGAACACAAAGGTTATAGATATTTACAATGCTTTGCGAGAGTATAACGTACATATCACCGTATATGATCCTTGGGCCAATCCTGATATAGTTATGCGAGAATATGGAATCTCGGTAACGAACCAACATCCTTTGGATAAGAAATTCGATGCGGCAATTATAGCTGTAGCACACGAACAGTTTATAGGCTTTGATGTAAAAACGTTACTAAATGCTCAACACGTCATATTCGATGTTAAAGCTATCTTTGAAAAAAACGTTGTAGATGGTAGACTCTAATCGGATTGTCTCCTTTGACATATTGAAAGGGGGAGGAATTTTATTGGTCATCCTTGGTCATATACAAATCCCTTACATGTTGAAAACCGTTATTTACAGTTTTCACATGCCCCTTTTCTTTTTTGTGTCAGGCTGTTTCTTTCGTCCAATCAGTTTGAGAGAGTTTTTTGCAAAAAAGACCAGACAATTACTGATTCCTTGGGCCTTTTTTGCCTTTTTGTTGTTCGCATATTTGTTCGTTTTGAAACTTAACGAAACTCATAATTGGGCAAAAGCGATCTCGCTCCCTGTAACGAGTATGTTTGATGGTTTTCTCGGTGATGAAAACTCTTTTATTTTATTTCATGTAATTTGGTTTTTAATTTGTTTGTTCGAGGTTTCATTCGTTTATTTATTGATACATAAAATCACCCCCTACAATAAAGCATTAACAATCAGCGCATTATGTATATTATTATATGGAGTAGGATATTGGTTAAATGCTAATAACATTGATTTGCCATATTTTATTGACACAACAATGTCTACCTTGATTTATTACCATCTTGGTTTTTGCTTCATGCGGAACAAATGGTACGGCATGAAGGTTTCACCGATATACTCATTATTCTTGCTTATTATCGCCATTGTTTTCATCGTTCTATTTCCCTCTTACGTTGACTTAAAATCAAACAATTTTCCATTGCATCTATTGTTGCTTTCAATGGTTTTTATTATGAATTTTTATTGGTTTATCAATTCATATTTTAATTCGAGAAAGCTGAAACTTATTCCATTGGATAAAATATTGATTTGGTGTGGAATTAACAGTTTGGCATTATTGGGGCTACATATATTATTTGTAGATACATTCTGGATCGTGCGCAATAAGTTACATCTTGTAAACTACAGTTGGACCATATTGGAATTTGCACTCATTGTTGCAATATGCTATTTTGCGACAACCTTAATAAAAAGATACATTCCGTCTGTATTAGGAAGATCATAAGCTTGCTATGAATAAGACATCGTCCGTAAATAATAAAAAAATATTCAAGAATACAATGGCACTTTATGCACGTATGTTGCTGTCCATGATTGTATCACTATATACATCACGGATCGTGTTAAATGCACTTGGTGTAGATGATTATGGCATTTATGGACTTGTCGGCGGTATTGTTGTCCTATTTAGCTTTTTGAATGTAACGATGAGTGGAGCGACTTCACGCTTTCTTACAGTCGAACTTGCCAAAAATGACCCTCGACAACTCCAACAAACATTCAATACAGCCTTTATATTACATATAGGAATTGCAATTATAGTCTTGTTTTTGGCTGAAACGGTCGGACTTTGGCTGTTATTCGAAAAATTGAACATTCCAGATGAGAGAATGAGTGCAGCTGTTTGGGTGTATCAATTTTCAATAATTTCCTCAATGGTCAGCATCACTCAAGTTCCATACAATGCGACTCTTATTTCGCACGAAAAAATGGACGTGTATGCTATTGTGGAAATTGTTGGATCACTGTTGAAGTTGCTGATCGCTACACTTCTACTTATTACAGTATGTGATAAGCTCATTTTATATGGAGGACTTATGCTCTTATCTTCATTCTTGATTGCAATGACATATCGCATTTATTGCATTAGGCATTATGACGAATGCCGGATTAATTGGGAATGGAATAAGGTTATCGGCCGTTCTCTGTTTAGCTTTTCAGGATGGAATCTTTATTCCAATATTTGCTTTACTACTCGTCAACAGGGAACAAATATGTTGCTTAATATATTTGGCAGTACAGCTGTTAATGCCGCAGCCGGATTGGCAACAACTGTGCAACTGATGATTGAACAAGTATCAACCAATTTGGTAATGGCTTCGAGGCCGCAAATTATAAAGCAATACGCATTGACCGATTTCAATGCCATGATACAATTACTAAAGCAAACTACTTGTTTGGCAAATGTGTTATATCTGTTGGTTGCTATTCCTTTTATCTCTGAAATACATTATGTAATGAATTTATGGCTCGTGGAAGTTCCTCCATATACAATTGAATTCTGTATTTTATTGATAGTCTCAAGCTTCATATCATTGAATAATAATATTATATATATTGGAATACAAGCTGTCGGACGTTTGAAATTTTATTCATTTATGGCGGGGACAGTATCATTATCAGTCATTCCGATACTTTGGTTATTGTTTAGTAAAGGTATCGGCTTGACTTGGGCTTTTGGATTGCCTATAGTGAGCACATTATTGATTTATATCGTTTGCTCATATACACTCCATCATTATGTTGAAGATTTCAAACCGATACGTTTTTTCTTCACAACGATGGTAGTGAATCTTTTCATAAGTATTCCTTCTTTTACCGCAATCCTACTCATACAACATATCTTGGTTGAGTCCTTTACAAGAGTGATTATCGTGGCTCTTAGTTCTTCAATAATATTGGTTGTTCTGTCCTATTATGTGCTATTAGACAAAGAAAATAAGAAAAAAGTAAAAGCATTGATTTTAAACAAATTAAAACGATGAATAAAAACATACTTATAATTACTCCTTTTTTTCCGCCACAGACTCATGCTGCGGTATTTAGGGCATTTAAACTTGTAAAATATCTTAAACGTACAGGTTGGAATCCGATAGTACTGACGGTTAATCGTAATTATCTATATTTAGAAGATCCTGATTTGTTGGACGAAGTCCAAGACGTGCCTATTTATCAAGCCAATTATATAGAACCGACATTGCGCGGCCTTAGAATGTTGCTTGGAGGAGAAGATACTTCACTCAAAGCCATTACAGCCAAAGCAAAAACTATTGGTGCACAGTCAAAAAGCACGGATACAGTCACCTCTAACAAGCAATCTTTATTCGGTAAGTTTTATAAATATATACTAGACCGATGGATTCAAGTTCCCGACCGCTTTAGATTCTGGGAAAGAAGTGCCGTGAGGATGGGACGAAAAATAATTAAAGAACATGATATATCTATCATATATACCACTTGCCTGCCTTTTACCTCAAATAGAATCGGTATGCGACTTAAACATCTAACCGGAGTAAAATGGGTTGCTGATTTCAGGGATCCTACCACATACGCTAAGCGAATGTATTCTGATTATTTTCCTGTTTTTGCCAAGCAAAAGAAAATTGAACAAGATACTTTTAAATACGCTGATGCTATTACTGGTCTGTCGGGAGCATACCTGAATATATTTAATGATTTATATGAGGGACGATACTCAAATAAATCATATTTTATTCCAACTGGAGTAGATGATGATTATTTGCCTTCTTTTCAAAATAGAGAAAAAGAGAATTATATAATATTCGTGGGTGAATACCTCCATGAATATAAAGATAATTTCTTGAAAATATTTGCCGAAGCTGTCAATTCTAAGGAATTAAAAGGCAAGGGTTGCACCCTTAAAATTGTGGGTAATAAGAATATCAATCAAAAACAAACGGAAGAATTTGTCAATGATTTGGGAATCTGTAACAACGTGGAATATATCAATCATGTACCGCAGCGTAAATTGTATGAATTGATAGTTAATGCAAAAGCAGCAGTACTTATTCCCGGACACACGGCTTTATGGTGGACTAATTTCGCAAAAATGGTCGATTATATCGCATTACAAGTGCCTGTATTAGCAATGGTGCCCATGACTAGCGAAGCACGAACCGAATTGATAAAAGCAGGCATAGGTATTTTTATAGATACTCCTCAGCAAGGTGTTACTGTCATCAAACAAGTATTTAGCGAAAAATTTCCAATGACGGCAAACAAAGAATATTGCCGCCGTTACTTGGCATCGCAACAAACAAAATCTTTCATTGATATTTTCCAAAAAATACAATAGAGATGCATATAGCGTTTTTAACTACAGAATATCCGATATTGGGTATGAAATGTGGCGGAATCGGAATTTTTATCAAACATTTGTCTCATCTTATCGTTAAGAGTGAGACTGGTGTGAAGGTATCAGTTGTGTATTGGGGCAATAAGTTTACAGAAACTGTGTGGGACGATGGTATATCTGTGATACCTATAAACCAGCCTCATAAGTCTCCATTTTCTTCTTTTATCAATAGAAGGTATCTAAATAAAAAGTTAAATCTATTAGTGGCAAAGATTGGCATCGACCTCGTTGAATCTATCGACTGGGAGGGACCTTTGGCTTTTTGTAGTTTATCTGTACCAGTAGTTACAAGATTACATGGTTCAAATGTGTATTTCGATCATTTGTCTGGAAACAAAACTCCATGGAACGTACGGCTTATGGAATATAATGCTTTGCGTAATTCTGATGCCTATATAGGAGTTAGCCGACAGGCTCTCGACCTGACGGATAAATTATTCAGTCTGTCTTCGAATAAGAGAAAATGTGTAATATATAATCCTGTGGATATAAACATGCCCCCTCTTTCATCTAGTGACATGAACAAAAATACAATAACGATACTTTATTGGGGGACAATTGTTGAGAAAAAGGGGGTACTTGATTTGCCTCTTATTTTCAACAGGATATGCGAGCAAAACGACAATGTCAAACTCATTCTCATCGGACAGGATGCAGTAGTGAATGGTTCTTCGACATGGGAAAAATGCAAATCTCTCTTTTCAAAGCAATCGATCGGTTGTGTATCGTATTTAGGTCGCTTACCTTATGACAAGACTATGTCATACGCTAACAGTGCCGATATTTGCATATTTCCAAGCCATGCAGAAACTTTCGGTTTGGTCTTACTGGAGGCAATGTTACTGCGGAAGGCAATTGTTTGTTCCGATATCGATTGTTTTCAAGAGATTATAGGAGACAGTAACTGTGTTTGCAAATGCAGGGTGAAACGTATCGATGAATTTGCAGAGGCTTTGCAACGGCTAATCTCGAATCCCATTTATAGGTGTGAACAAGCCGACAGGGCTTATCTAAATGCAACTGCTAGATTCAACACCAACGAGATAGTGGCACAAAACATCGAATTTTACAATCGAGTTATAAGAGATAGCTCCAAACATCATGTAGAAGAATCCTAACTCAACTGCTTTATTAGAAAATTTAAACGGACTTTTTATTTATAAAATCACATATTCATACGAAGGGGAGTTAAGGCTTTTTTTGTATTGCCATCTTGAAGAAAGTCAAACATTTCAGTACAACTACGTAAAATATAGAAATGCTTCATTATAGTGAAATTTCTGATAGAGTATAATTCCTAAACGAAGTGATTAATTTCTTAACTCTTGATTCATATTATTCATAAACGCCTTATGCAAAAAGGGATAAGCATTATTTTGCCCACACTTAATCGGGCTGATTATCTGGCAAGTACAGTTGATTGCTTAATAGAGCAAGATTTTGGGGAGCCGTATGAAATAATTATTGTAGACCAATCGGCAGCCATTGACAGTACTATGTATAGTCGTGCAAAAGATAGTGATACATTGATTAAGTACTATCATGTGACTGAATTTAGAGGGCTACCTGAAGCTCGTAATTTCGGTGTGCAACACACACAATACGCCTACATCCTATTTCTAGATGATGATATCGAGTGTGACTGCAACCTGCTCAAAGAGCATTACAAGTTCTTGTCACAACCTGATATCGCAGTAGTGGCAGGGGGAATTACAGAAAAATATAAGAATAATCCCAAATCGAAAAATGTAGGCAAGTTCCATTTCTATACGGCAACTCCAGAACGGGGATTCCACATTAATCATAAAGAATATGTAGATCATGGCGGAGGTGGAAATTATAGCATAAAAAAAGACATATTTTTAGAAGTTGGTGGTGTTGATGAATATTTGAATTATGGAGCTGCTCTATATGAAGAAACCGAAATATGTTTACGAGTAAAGGAACTTGGATACAAAGTTTTTTTTAATTATGATGCTCATGTATGGCACTTGGCTGCTGATACAGGCGGTTGCAGGGTTCTGGATATCAATCGCTATATTGCTTCATTAGTACATAACCGGGCTTTATTGATTAGCCGTCATCTCAAATGGTATCATAGGCCGACTGCTTACATCTATTTGTTGCGTCTTGTTGCATCATACGCTTTTACTTACCGCAATCCCGGACTGTTTAGACTTTTTGCAAAAACTTATAAAGAAGGTTATAAAAAAGGAAAACTAACTCCTAAATATACTCATTATGCAAACATCTAACAAACACATTTTTATTGTAACCTATGATTATCCACCAAGTAATGGTGGTATTGCAAGGCTTTGTTTTGAACTGAAAAAATATTTAGAGAAAAAAGGACTGAATGTTACAGTCATTTGTCCCCAAAGTACTTCTACCGATGCAGAGGAGGATAATAATGTGGTGAGATTGCATGGAAGAAGAGGAATATTGGAGTTGCGTACATTGAAGTATTTACGCAAAAAAACTGTTCCCGGTGATATTGTAATTACCGGGAATTATCATCCAGAGGGAATGCTGTCTCTATTGTCAAACAGAGAAACCTATATATTGGCACATGGAGCCGAATATCTTGCCGGAAAGAGTTTTTTCCGACGCTGTATTTGGCCTACTTATCGACGTTTTATACTAAGAAACGCCTCTTGCGTGATTGCTAACAGTCATTATACAGAGACATTAGTAAAACATTGTTCTCCAAATGCTAAAACAATCGCTATTCCGTTAGCGGTTGATGCAATTCATTTTCGCCCTACTTGTGAAAAATATAAGGATGGCTTGCTACACCTCTGTTCTATTTCTCGATTGGAAAAATTTAAAGGACATGATTTTATTATCCGGACGATAGCTTCTTTACCGGCAAAGTATAAGCAACAAGTGCGATTGCATCTCGGAGGTAAAGGAAAATATAAGAGTGCACTTGAGCGGATGGTTACCGATTTAGGATTGTCAGATATTGTATCATTTGAAGGTTTCATTGATGATAATAAACTTTGCGATTTCTATTCAGCCTCGCATATATTCATTCTCTGTACACGTGAAGAAGCGGATAATAGGAATGTAGAAGGATACGGGCTTGTTTTTGCCGAAGCGCAAGCTTGTGGAACCGCCGTTATAGGTACTCGTACAGGTGGCATTCCCGATGCTGTCGAGGAGAATAATGGCGGTTGGTTGATACATCAGGACGCCCACGAAGAATTGGAGAATTTACTCATTAAGTTAATCGACGATAAATCTCTTGCTATAAATGAAGGTCGTAATGCACGTCGGCGCATAGAAGCTAAAATTACGTGGGAACATTATGTGGACCAAATTTGTGATGTCATTTTATGAGTATTAGTCTATATATAGCCTTATATTACAACTTGTTGCTGCTATTAGTTGTTTACATCGCTATTCAACCGGTCAGGGCAGAAACAGTAAGACAGCCTTATATCAACAACCAGATATTTAGCCTTGCTTTACTCTTGATTGTATATGTTCATGTAACTTTCCGACCGACCGATTATCACTACTTTGGAGATACTTCAGCTTATGCCATGGCTTTCCAAAAGAAAGCCTTCTATGGTACGGTTGCTATAAGAGATAGAGATATTGGTTTTGAGTATCTTACCTATTGGCTTTCACAACTCGTCAATTTAAAAGGGTATTGGTTTGTTCTTTGCTCATTATATATATTGCCTGTTTTCTTTGCTTTAAAGAAACGATTCAAACAACAATATGCTGTAGCACTAGTGTTGTTCGTTTGTTCTTTGAGTTTTTGGGGATACGGAGTAAATGGACTGCGTAACGGAATAGCTACATCGTTAGTTATCTTCTCTTTTCTTGTTCCAAACAACGATATTAAACGAATTCCTGTTTGGATTATAGCATGTCTTTTCCATCAATCCGTCATGTTGCCAATTGGCTGTTTCTTGCTGACCCGACTTTCAAATAATCCCAAACACTACTTATACTTATGGGGAACGTTTTTCCTGCTTATGCTTGTTGCACGTGATTCTTTCTCCACTTTGTTGACAAACATTCCTTGGTTTGAACAGGATAAAAGGATGTCTGAATATTTGAATATGTCTTATAAAGGCATGGAGCAAATGTTCTCTAATATTGGATTTCGCTGGGACTTCATTATTTATAGTTTGATACCCATTATCGCAGGAGTGAAATATATCTATACATATTGCTACGAAGACAAATTGTTTATCCGTTTATTTAATACTTATATAGCAAGTAATGCGTTCTGGCTATTGACCATTCATGTACCGTATAATAACAGATTTGCTTATCTATCTTGGTTTCTTTATCCTATAGTATTGATATATCCCTTGCTAAAAGATAACTTAATAAATAACCAGGGAGAACGAATAAAATGGATTATTCTATGTTATTATATGTTCACTTATGTAATGTGGATAAAATAAAATACAAAACAATAGAAAAAGATTTTTATGAAAGATTTAGTTACTGTATTTACACCGGTATATAATAGGAAGAATTTAATTGGAAATCTATATCAGAGTTTGTTGTCTCAAACCTATAAAAATTTTGAATGGATTATTGTTGACGATGGGAGCACTGATGATATTGATGAAATTATAAAATCTTATCAAAATGAAGATCGTATATTAATTCGTTTCATCAAACAAGAGAATGGTGGAAAACATAGAGCAATCAACAATGGCGTATTACATGCAAAAGGAGAATTATTTTATATTGTAGATAGTGATGACTATTTAACAAAAGACTCTATAGAACGAATAGTTTTTCATTATCAATATATAAAGAATAATGATAAATTTGCTGGAGTTTGTGGTATGAAATGCTTTCCAGATGGTTCTCGTATAGGGAAAGAGGTTACATGGAAAATTTTAAAAGATTCTTGGATTAACTATTGGATTATAAAAAATATAAAAGGGGATGTTGCGTTTGTTTTTAAAACATCAGTCCTGAGAAATTATTTATTTGACGATATACCCGGAGAAAAATTTTGTGCAGAAAGTTTGGTTCTAAACCGTATTGGAAAAAATTACCTTATGTTATTTTTTAATGAAAAAATATACATCGCAGAGTATTTATCAGACGGTTTATCTGTTTCATCAATCAAAAACAGAATGAATTCACCTAATTATGCCATGAGAATTTATTCAGAAATGGCATCACTAGATATTCCATATTTAAAAAAAATAAAAGCTCATATAAATTACTGGCGTTTTGCTCCTTGCTCTAAATTGAAAATGAAAAATAAAATAAAACAAATAGGAATTTCTAGTTATATTATTTTTATGCCTATTGGCTATTTGTTTCATATGAAAGATAAAAAAAACAATTATATAGATATTAGACATGTCGGATCTAAGCGGTAGAACTTTATTTAAACGGATTAAACCATTAATTAAGGTATTCGTTATAGTAGATTCATATCTTCCTAGGAAACTTAATAATTTTTTATTTGTAAGTTTAAGAGGTATTGGAGGAAAAGTTGGTATTGTGATTAGATACATATTGGTGAAAAATCTAGCAAAAAAATGCGGTGATAATGTTGTAATTAAAGAAAATGTATATATATCTAACATAGAGAAACTAGAACTGGGAGATAATATCAGTATTCATCCGATGTGTTATTTTGAATGTAGCGGAGGATTGATGATCGGAAATAATGTGTCTATTGCCCATTCAAGTTCAATACTAACAAGTACTCACACTTATTCTGATTTTAATTTACCTATTAAATATAATGAAATCCTAAAAAAAACGGTAGTTATCCATGATGATGTATGGATTGGTTGTGGAGTGAGGATTTTATGTGGAGTTCACATTGATACAAGATGTATAATAGGCGCAAATAGTTTGGTTAATAAAAGTGTTGACTCATTCTCTATTTATGGGGGAGTTCCTGCAAAAAAAATAAAATCTTTTCAATGAAAAAAAAGAAATTATTCAAAATAACAAATTCAGCTTATTTTCAAGTCCGGCAACTTCAAGGTCAATTGAATTATTTTTCCGCATATTTCGATGTCATTGCCGTTGCCCCTAAAGGAGAAGGTTGGGAGGAATTACAGAAGCAACAGGCACGTTGTATTCCGGTAAAAATGTCAAGAGCCATAAATCCGATTTTCGATTTAATAACTCTTTTCCAATTGGTAAAACTTTTTATCAAAGAGAAGCCGACTATTGTTCACTCGCACACCCCCAAAGCTGGTCTTTTGGGTATGTTAGCAGCATGGATAGCACGTGTGCCGATCCGTATGCACACGGTAACAGGCTTCCCATTGACGACGGCTACGGGCATAAAAAAACAAATTCTTCGTTTTACGGAACGGTTAACTTACGCTTGTGCCACAAATGTATATCCCAATTCACAAAAGATGTGTGATATTATTTGTTCAATGGGGATCGGCAATCCTAAAAAAATGCTTGTTATCGGTAATGGTGGTTCAAATGGAATTGATACGGCATTCTATTCGCGAAATGCTACACAAGATATTAAGATTTCAACTTTCGATTTCACGTTTGGTTTTGTAGGTCGTATATTTTATGAGAAAGGAATCAATGAATTAGTAGCTTCTTTTATTCGATTACAGAAAGATTATCCTAACATAGGATTACGTTTAATCGGCTTTATGGAAGAAAACCTTTATCCGGTTGATGATTGGGTAAAACAAGAGATTAGCACAAATTCTCACATTGAGTTTGTCGGCTTTCAACAAGATGTTCGTCCCTATCTAATGGGGTGTGAGGCTTTTGTTTTTCCCTCCTATCGTGAAGGTTTCCCTAATGTTGTCATGCAAGCTGGGGCCTTGGAATTACCACAAATCGTTACAGATATCAATGGTTGTAATGAAATAATTGTTCAAAACAAAAATGGAATAATTGTTCCACCACAAGACGAACACGCATTGTATAAAGCCATGAAATATTTTTTGGATAATCCTAATGAGGTAAAAAGAATGGCAAAGAATGCAAGGGCAATGATTACATCACGTTACGAACGCAATAAATTTTGGAAATTGATGCTTGAAGAATACTATCGGCAAATTAAAAATCGAATTAAATAACATCTATGCAAATCATACTGTTATCCGGCGGTTCTGGTAAACGCCTATGGCCGCTTTCCAATAATACACGGTCAAAACAATTTATCAAACTGTTGACTGCGCCCGATGGCTCGAAAGAGTCGATGGTGCAGCGGGTGGTACGGCAATTACGAGAAACCGGCATCTGTGATTCGATTACTGTGGCAACAAGCCAGTCACAACGGGATATCATCATCAACCAGCTTGGAGAAGAGATTCCTGTAGTTACGGAACCGGAGCGTCGCGATACATTCCCGGCTATCGCTCTCGCAAGCTCGTATTTGGCCTACAAACGAAAATGTTCCACCGATGAGATTATAATCGTCATGCCTTGCGACCCTTATACCGAAACAGGTTATTTTGAAACGATTCGCAGGATAGCGGATGCAGTGAAAAACAATGTAGCCGAACTAGTATTGATGGGAATTAACCCCACATATCCGTCAGCAAAATACGGATATGTAGTGCCAGTCAATGATGTACAGAACAAAGGAATATTTCAAGTATCACGCTTTACGGAAAAGCCAGATATGATAACTGCCGAGAAACTTATTTCAGAGGGTGCTTTCTGGAACGGAGGCGTATTCGCTTTTCGGTTGGGGTATATGACAGATATTGTAACCCGACACATCAAAACCGACACTTTTTCAGAAATTCGTTCTCGCTATGGGGAATTTCCGAAAATCAGTTTTGACTACGAAGTCGCTGAAAAAGCGCAGTCGGTAGCCGTCGTACCTTTTGCCGGAGAGCAAAACTTACGCTGACTGCCTACAACATCGGCCAATGTTCGAAGAACGTCGCTGGGGTGAATACAAAGTTGTCGATACCGCCGAGTTTTCCGACGGTTACAAATCACTTACCAAGCAACTGAAAATCAAATCCGGTAAGAGTATCAGCTATCAGGTACACCGCCATCGCGATGAAGTCTGGACGTTTATCGACGGCGAGGGAGAACTGGTACTCGATGATATCAGGTCGGTTATCAGCAGAGGCGATACGATTACAATCAAGAAAGGTGTTAAACATGCAGTCAGGGCTATCTCTGAATTGACGTTCATCGAGGTGCAGTCCGGAAATCTACTTGCAGAAGAAGACATTGAACAATTTGACTATAAATGGTAAAATCCTTCGTTAAAACCTCTGACAAAAGAATGAAGTTGGTTTACAAGAAAGTTATCGAACCTCAATTAGGCAACCTGATATCCATATTGAAAAAGAAATGATAATCTATAGCATTGATTATTATCAACAAGATCAAGATTGTACTCAATGTGGAAAACATTCGGAATGTATTTGCCGGTAAAATGATAAAATATCACTATCCATATGTAAGTAAGTATATATACCGGACACAGGATCTTGCGAAAGTAGCTTCGTTTTCAGATTCTAAACCGCAGAAACAGCATTACGCAAAAATTAATGGGTTGGAAAAACTTATTATAAATACTGGTAATGAACCTTTTCATTGATTTTTCTAATGAAAAAGACCATCCTTCAATACATGACCGATATCTATCAGGAAGATATTCCCAAACATATCCTTCAAGAAAACAAGATACGCCTGAATTCTTTTTTCCTGGAACAGGAATCCGTACAGAAGAAAGGGACTCAGTTTATATTCAGATATGCATTCTACTCCGTTGAGAAACCCCGAAAGATCACGAAGCAGCATCTATTGAAAGAATATGCAGGGGTGCCTTTGGAAAAAAGGAGCGTACAACCGGAACAAATACCCGATATGAAGCAATATAGTGATATAATACTGTATGGAGATGCCAGCTCTCCTGAAGCACAGCAACAGCTGGCGGAATACCTCCAACAACATAATTCATTAAAAGTCCAGTTGTCTTTTTTTGACAAGAGAAATGATTCCACTAGCAAGGATGAACAAGCCATCGCATATGCGGAACTACAGAAGGCGCTATTTTTTTGCCAAAGAAAAAAGATACCTCTCCTGTTCGTTTCCTTAAAAGGGATGATAGACGACATCCGTTTTCTCAATCTGCTGGAGGAGAGCCATGTCGATTTCAGATGTATCGATTTTCCATGGTTCTGCAAGGAGAATCTGCCTCTGATAAAGGCAGTTGTGCTATATGAAAAGTTGGAAATAAGAATAAATGTATAAGATATCAAGCTTACAGATTGGACTTCAATGTTGCAGCATTGAGGTTTATGAGAAACAATTCTAAATATATTTCTGTTTGGCGAAATCTTATTCTAAAAGGAACTCTAAATAAAAGAATCCACCTTCAGATATCTTTCTTCACTTATCCTCAAAGTATATAATCCAAACATAAATATCAGACCTATTTTCCCTATAACTGAGTAATAAAAAGATTATTCCCCAACACCGTAAACAAAGAAATAACAGAAGCACTTTAAAATGGTGTATCTAACTCACTTTTTTAAGGATAATATCCCTGTTACAGTTATCTGTAGCAGGTGATCCTTTCAAATTGGGCATTAGATGCACCCTTTTCCTTATTCCAACAAATGCGCCTCTTGTAACCTCACCAATTCCCAATACATCTTCAAAAACATCTCCAGATACACCTTCAGACTCGGGAAATAGACGAAAGACTTCCAGCAAAAGAAAGGCACATGAATGGCCGTTCATTCGGAACCTCCATTTCTGGATAGCGTTTCTTTGTCCATCCAAAATAATCTCTATCGGGACAGAACAATAAACAAAAGCATAAATATCAGGCAAAATTGTCCCGATAAAAGAATTATAACATGACTATTGAAGATGAAATCCTCCAATACCTGCACTATCATCCTCT
>PPYE01539815.1_pt1 | contig 21780 bp, 20 predicted proteins | sample 1559881 | NCBI WGS metagenome assembly PPYE01 (sample SAMN08240022, study PRJNA423297) | Human gut metagenome, whole genome shotgun sequencing project.
TGCCAACAGACGGGCGATCTGGGTCTCGGTGGTGATCTTGGTGGGCATCAGGTTCAGGATCAGGATCTCCAGCGGGCGGATGTGCTGGGCAAGGGCGCGCTCACGATGCATGACGAAGATATTTTCGTTGTAGAGGGCATCGTAAGCAGGCAGGGTCTTTGGGATGATCAGCGGCATAGTTCGTACTCCTAACGATTTAGAATAGCCTCCGCTGACGCTCTGGCTATCTTCAGCGGAATTTATTTTTATATTTTGCGTTTGTCGCGCCCTGCGGAGCGCTCCAAACGCGTTTTTACGAGAAGGGCCGGAACCGATAGATGCTGCTGAACTCACCTTTTAGATCTTATCCAGCGCCTGCGTAATATCTGCGATGAGGTCTTCGCTGCTTTCCAGACCGCAGCTCATGCGCACCAGCTCTGCGGGCACACCGGCGGCTTTCAGCTGCTCATCGTTCATCTGGCGGTGGGTGCTGGATGCAGGGTTCAGGCAGCAGGTGCGGGCATCGGCCACATGGGTCTCGATGGCTGCCAGCTTCAGGTTCTTCATAAAGATGCTTGCAGCCTCACGGCCGCCGGCCAGACCAAAGCTGACCACGCCGCAGCTGCCATTCGGCAGATACTTCTCCGCCAGTGCATGGTACGGGCTGGACTCCAGGCCGCAGTAGTTCACATAGGCCACCTTGGGATGGCTCTCAAGGAACTCTGCCACAGCCATGCCGTTGGCGCAGTGGCGCTGCATCCGCACATGCAGGCTTTCCAGACCGAGGTTCAGCATGTAGGCGTTCATGGGCGACTGCATGGAGCCAAAGTCACGCATCAGCTGCGCGGTAGCCTTGGTGATAAAGGCACCCTCTTTGCCGAAACGCTCGGCGTAGGTGATGCCGTGGTAGCTGTCGTCCGGGGTGCACAGGCCGGGGAACTTGTCGGCGTGGGCCATCCAGTCGAACTTGCCGCCGTCCACGATGGCACCGCCCAGCACCGCGCCATGACCGTCCATGTACTTGGTGGTGGAGTGGGTCACGATATCCGCGCCCCACTCAAAGGGGCGGCAGTTGACCGGCGTGGGGAAGGTGTTGTCCACGATCAGCGGCACACCGTGGGCGTGAGCAGCCTTGGCAAACTTCTCAATGTCCAGCACGGTCAGGGCCGGGTTTGCGATGGTCTCGCCGAACACCACCTTGGTGTTGGGCCGGAATGCGGCGTTCAATTCTTCCTCGGTGCACAGCGGATCAACGAAGGTGGCATCGATTCCCATCTTCTTCATGGTGACGGAGATCAGGTTGAAGGTGCCGCCGTAGATGGTACTGGATGCCACGATGTGGTCGCCTGCTTCGCAGAGATTGAACAGGGCAAAGAAGTTTGCAGCCTGACCGCTGCTGGTCAGCATTGCAGCCGTGCCGCCTTCCAGCTCGCAGATCTTCTTAGCCACAAGGTCGCAGGTGGGGTTCTGCAGACGGGAATAGAAGTAGCCGTCAGCTTCCAGATCGAACAGCTTGCCCATGTCCTCGCTGGTGGCATACTTGAAGGTGGTGGACTGGATAATGGGGATCTGGCGGGGTTCGCCGTTGCCGGGGGTGTAACCGCCCTGCACACAGATGGTATCGCGATTCATACTACATACTCCTTTACTGGGTTTGTCCATATAGCACAATTCCCCGCAGGAGTGCTGCAGCCTCCGGCGGGGAATTGAAACGTTAAATTTTAGTTCCCGTTCGGGGGCAAAATGAGGAGAGAACGCCTTCCGTCAAAGCCTTTCGGCTTTGGCAATACCGGAAAGTTTTCCTCTTCGCCAGAGACTCCCTCTCCGGGGGAGCTGGCGCACGAAGTGCGACTGAAGGAGTTACTTCCGCAGCCGCTTATCGCTTCTGGTGGCCCAAGCAGTGCCCAAAGTCTGGAACACCTGAACCATCAGCACCAGCAAAATGACACACACGATCATGATATCGGTCTGGTAGCGGTAATAGCCGTAGGACAAAGCGATCTTGCCCAGACCGCCGCCGCCAATGACACCGGACATGGCCGAGTAGCCCAGAATGGTGGTCAGTGCGGTGGTCATGCTGGAGATCAGGCCGGGCAGGCATTCCGGGATCATCACCTTGGTAATGATCTGGAACGGCGTTGCGCCCATGCTCTGGGCCGCTTCCACCACGCCCTCGTCCAGCTCGCGCAGGCTGGTCTCCACCAGACGCGCCACGAACGGGAAGGCTGCCACCACCAGCGGAACGATGGTGGCTTTGGTACCCACCGTGGTGCCCACGATGGCACGGGTAAGCGGGAATACACAGATCATCAGGATCAGGAACGGAACACTGCGCAGGATGTTGATAACGATGTTGAGAATGTGCATCAGCCAGCCGGGCAGCGGCAGAATGCCGTCCTTATCACCGGCCACCAGCAGCACACCCAGCGGCAGGCCCAGCACCAGCGCAAACGCGGTGGAAAGGACCGTCACATAAAAGGTCTCCCAGATGGCAAAGCCGTAATCTGCAATACTCATTCGCCGGTCACCTCCTCTACCGTAATGCCGGGCTGGGCGCGCATATAGGCCGCAGCCTGCTTTGCCTGCTCCACATCAGTGGGCAGCTTGAGCAGCATGGAGCCGTAGCACTGGCCGCTCAGATCACGGGTGTCGGCACTGAGTACCGACACCAGAATGCCTTTTTCTGCGGCAAGGCTTGCCACCAGCGGCTTTGCCGTGGACGAACCGTTGAAGGTGACGCGCACCACATGGTCGTCCGGTGCAAAGCTGGACAGATCCCGTGCGGCGCTGCCGCCGTTGGGTGCCACCAGACGCTTTGCTGCGGGCGTTTTGGGGTTCGAGAAGATCTCCTGCACGGAGCCCTCCTCCACCACGACGCCGCCATCCAGAATGGCAACGTGATCGCAGATCTCTTCCACAACGCTCATCTGATGGGTGATGACCACCACCGTGATGCCCAGCTTCTTGTTGATGTCCTTGATCAGGGTCAGGATAGCATGGGTGGTGTTGGGGTCCAGTGCGCTGGTGGCTTCATCGCAGAGCAGAACTTTGGGGTCCGTTGCCAGTGCGCGGGCAATGGCAATGCGCTGCTTCTGGCCGCCGGACAGCTGTGCCGGGTAGGCGTTGGCCTTATCGGGCAGGCCCACCACTTCCAGCAGCTCTCTGGCACGCTTTTCGGCATCCGCCTTTTTCACACCGGCCAGCTCCATGGGGAAGCAGATGTTCTTCAGACAGCTGCGCTGCATCAGCAGATTGAACTGCTGGAAGATCATGGTGATATCGCGGCGGCGCTCACGCAGCTGGGCTGCGTTTAAAGTCTCCATAGCGGTGCCGTCGATCACAACGCTGCCCTCGGTGGGGCGTTCCAGCAGGTTGATGCAGCGCACCAGCGTGGATTTGCCCGCACCGGACATACCGATGATGCCATAAATGGAACCATCCGGGATGGTGAGGTTGATGTCCTTCAGCGCATTCACCGCGCCGTCCTTCATCTGGAAGGTCTTGGAAAGATGTTTGATCTCGATCACAGAAATTGCTCCTTGCTGTTGAATAAACTCCTTCAGTCAAACCCTTGCGGGTTTGCCAGCTCCCTCATGGAGGGAGCCTGAAACAGAACGGTCAGGCAAAGACCCCCTCCCCGAGGGGGCTGTCACCGCAAGGTGACTGGGGGAGTTTGCTTAGCCCTCGATCGGTGCCAGACTGTCCTGCTTGCCGCCGTAGATGCCCATAGGCTCCACGTGGATGCCGGCAACCGTCACCAGATGGGTGCCGTGCTCTGCATTGAAGTCGTCCAGATACGGCTGATGCTGGAAATAGTTGGTATCGCACTGGCCGTCCTCAACGATGTTGTTGGGAATGATGTAGTCGTCGTACTCCTGAATATCCAGCGTGATGCCCTTTTCGGCCAGAATGTCCTTGCAGATTTCCAGAACCTCGCAGTGAGGAGCCGGAGTAGCAGCGCAGCTGACGGTCTCGCCGTTCAGTGCATCGTAGTCGATGGAGGAGTCATAGCCGTCGGTGGGGTTCTCCACAACGGACACCACAGCGCCCTTGTAGTTTTCATCCATGAAGTCCTTCACCTTCTGGCTCTGCAGAGCAGCGGCCAGAGCCTTGATCTTCGGCTCTTCCTGATTGCCGTCCTTGCAGACCAGAATATTGACGTAAGCAGAGGTGCCGTCCTCCATTGCCAGAGCATCGGTCATGGGGTCCAGACCAGCGGAGATGGCGTAGTTGGAGTTGATGACGGCGTAGTCCTCGTCCTGCAGGACGTTGGGCACCTGAGCAGCCTCGACCTCATCGACGGAAACATTCAGAGGGTTCTCCTCGATGTCCTTTGCGGTTGCGGTCAGGCCTGCATCAGCCTTCAGCTTAAAGAAGCCGTTCTTCTCCAGCAGGGTCAGGGCGCGTGCCTCGTTGGTGGTGTCGTTGGGCACAGCCACCTTCACCTTGTCCAGCTTAGCCACAGCAGAAGAAGCTGCGGAAGAAGCAGTGCCGGAAGCAGCGGAAGATGCGGTGGAAGAAGAACCGCCGCATGCGGTCAGGGCAGCTGCAGCAGCTGCAGCTCCGGTAACTTTCAGAAAATCACGACGAGTAATCATAGTTTTGTTCCCTCTCTATTTGCTTATTATAATGTACAGCGGCCCGCACGGCACAGTTCCGTGCTAAGGGCCTTTGACGGATGCATGAAAAAAGCTCCCGTCCTTGACCTTGAGCCAACGCTCAGACAAGGACGGGAGCATAACATACTTCCGTGGTACCACCTTGGTTTACCATACCCTTGCGGGCACAGCCTCAATGCTGCGGCAGCTTTGCTGCTTACAGCCGGACGCTGTAACGGGCGCTCCCGTTGCAGACTTAGCACTCATGCGCCTCGCCCACACGGCTCCGAGACCATTTTCAGCTTCCTGTTTCCTGCCCTTTTCCATCGCCCGGGCTTTCTGGTAAGGATCAATGCGAAGGCCTACTCTTCTCTTCACAGCCATTTTTGTGATATTGCATTTATAATAATCCAATCGACCGGATTTGTCAACACCTACAACGAAGTTTTTTAGTAGGAAATTGCGTTTTTTTATCTTGTGCGCCAGCCGCGGACATGGTAGAATAAGACAGCATTATTTATAAAGGAGGTGCGGCAATGAACAGCCGCGAGGTTTTCCCGGATGAAGAACTGCGCCGCCGCATCATGGATTTTATCATGGCGGCGGGCCAGACATTGCTGGAAAACGGTGCCGAGGTGTTCCGGGTGGAGCAGACCATGGAGATCATGGCCCGGTCATTCCACCTGCGGGAGTTCCATGTTTACGTGCTGACCAACGGCATCTTTGCCAGTGCGGGCACCGCCGAGATCAGCGAGGTGCGCAATGTGCCTACCCGCACCACTCATCTGGGCCGAGTGGCGGCAGTGAACGCCCTCTCCCGCGAGATCGCAGAGGGCAGCATGTCGCTGGACGAAGCCGAGAGCCGTCTGGTGTTGGCGCGGTGCATCCCTTTTCCCAAGAACTGGGTGCAGCTGGTCTCCGGCATGTGCGGCGCGTCCTGCTTTGCACTGATCTTCGGCGGCACGCTGCGCAGTGCATTGGCGGCGGCACTGGCAGGCTTTCTTGCCAGCGGGTATCTGCTGCTGTGCGGCCGGCACGACCTGCCCGGCGGCTTTTGCAAGATCAGCTGTGCGGCGCTCATCACGCTGGCGTGCATTCTGGCCTGCCGAATGCTGGGCACACCGGCCAGTCACTCTATTATCGGTTCGCTGATGATCCTGACCCCCGGCATCGCCTTTACCATGGGCATCCGCGACTTTGTGCACGGAGATTACCTCTCCGGCACCATCCGCATGATCGATGCGCTGCTCATTGCAGCCAGCATTGCCATTGGCACCGGCCTTGTGCTGAGCCTTTATACATTCTTTACGGGGGTGGTCGTGGCATGATGTTGACCAGTACACAAATTGGGGAGCTGGCCGCGCAGTTCTTTATTGCCGGCGCAGGCACCCTGAGTTTTGCCGTTCTGTTCGGCTGTCCGCGCAAAAGCCTGCCCTTCTGCGGGCTGGTGGGTGCCGTGGGCTGGTTTGTCTACGAGCTGGCCGTGATGCTGGGGGCAGACAGTGCCGCAGCCTCCCTGCTGGCGGTCATTCCGCTCACCCTGCTCACCCGCGTGTTTGCCATTGTGATTAAAATGCCGGTAACGGTGTTCCTGCTGTCCGGCATCTTCCCGCTGGTGCCCGGCGCTGGCATCTACTACACCGCCTACTATTTTATACAGGGCAACAATGCGCTGGCCCTCTCCAACGGCATCAGCACCTTTAAAGTAGCCGTTGCGCTGGCCATCGGCATCACGCTGGTGCTGTGTGTGCCGCTGCCGAAGCGAAAGTAACCCCCTCAGGCGCTAACGCGCCAGCTCCCCCCAAGGAAACGCCTATGCCGAGAAGGGAAACTTTCCGGTATAGCCTTAAAGCCGTCCCCTTGGGGAATGTAGCAAAGCCGCAGGCTTTGACGGAAGGAGTTGCCCGCAGCCGGAGAATCGGCGAAACTGACTATAAGCACAAAAAGGCGGCAGTCATATGACTGCCGCCTTTTTATACGTTAAGCGCAGATAATACCCAAAGCCTTAATTTTTCTTTGCCTCGACGCGAACGGTATTGTTGCTCCAGTTGATTGTAAACGGACCATCACCCACAACAGTATAAGAATCACCTGCATACTGTTCTGCCACCTTCTTGGTGATAGTCTTCTGGCTTGCATAAACCGTGACGTCCTCAAAGATCATCCGGTCGACTTCCTTGCCGTCAACTACCTCATAGTAGTAGATATCCACCGGCACTTCGATTTCGTCCAGCATCACCTTAATGCCATCTTCACCGGTAGGAAGCTTAGCAATCTTCAGCTCGCCAGTAGAAACGACCTTATAGCCAACCGGGAAGTAATTGCTGGGGATCTCAGACACTTCAACCGTGGTCTTATCCTGTGCAACCTTGAGATAGTTCTGGTCACCCACGGTGGCACCGTTGCACATAAAGACGACCTTGACGTCCTTGGTCACAACTTTTTCGATGTCTTCCTTGGAGCAGCCAGCCAGAACACCGGCAGCAGCAACAGCCAGAGTAGCGACACCTGCGCCCTTCAGGAACTGACGACGAGAGATATTAGACATAATAATCAACCTCACAATCTTTTCTGCATGCCCCGATCACTTTTTTGTGGAGCCTGCTTTTTCTATATAATACCCTCCCTGGTAACTGTTTGTCAAGTGAAATTTCAACAAAAAAACAACACCAATAGGGCGGAGGCCTTGTTGGCCACCACCCTGTTGGTGTTGTCTTCTTAAATTTTTAATTTAAAAATTCAAATAATTTTGAAAAATCCGATTCAGCTTACATCGTAACATAAACGGTTGCAACGTTGTGCTCATCGATTTTACCGTTGACCACATCTCTAACATCAGCAATCTTGTAGCCGCCGTCGAGCTTCACGTCATCGAGGTCGATCACATCGCCGCCGCCATACACTTTAACCGTCTTGGTCCAATTCCAAGAAGTGGTAGCTGCAACCTCCTCGGGACCAGTGGTGCCCAGAATCGCCATATACTTGATCGTGATAATCTGAGGCTTTGCAGTTTCGTTCATATTCATGTTGATCCAGACCGTACCGTCTGCAGGAATCTTGTAGTCAGTCGTGTCTACAATGTAGAAGTCCTTAGTATCAGCCGGTTTCTTTTCCTGAATGGTAGTATAGCTGATGCTGTCCACCAGAACTCCAACCTCGATATCAACCGAACCAAAAATCTTGCCTTCAGAGCGGCTATAATACTTCAGCGTGACCTTCTTCTTCTTCTCGGAGACGTCCGGCGTGCTCTGATCGGAGCAGCCAGCCAGCACACCGGCAGCAGCAACAGCCAGAGCAGCCACACCTGCGCCCTTGAGGAACTTACGACGAGAAATGTTAGACATAAGAATCAACCTCACAATCTTTTCTGCATGCCCCCATCACTTTTTTTGTGGAGCCTGCTTTTCCTATATAATCCCCCCCCCGTAACAGTTTGTCAAGTGGTTTTTGGCATCTTTTTCCGCCGGATGCAGAAAAACAGGAGCGACCAAGAGAAAATCGTAAGTTCCGTCAAGCCCGGCAAAAAGGGCCGCTGCACAGCATCCCGTACAGCGGCCCTTTTTGTTCTCCGTTATTTTCATTCATTCTCAACATGTCTTGTTTTCATCTTCTGTCTGCTCGTCCTTCTCCTTTTCCGCCCGCATCAGCCCGGCAAACAAAAAACCCAAATTGACCCCCAGAATAAAACCCACGATGCCTGCTGCCAATACCATTGCGCCGCCTCCTTTCTTCTACCATATTTTACCATATATCATTTGTCGGATGCAATCGCAGCCTGTCGCAAAAGGCAAGATCACTGCCCAACGTGCAAGCTTTTTTGCGCCGGAGCGTTGCAAGACTCTGCCGCATCTGCTATACTTTTGACAACACTTATACTTTTGACAACACTTATATAAAGGAGGTGCTCTTTATGTCTGTTATGGATACTCTTGTCAGCCGCCGCACCTACCGCCGCTTTGCACAGAAAGCTGTTCCGCAGGATGTGGTGGATGATATCGTCGAGGCCGTCCGCCTGTCCTCCTGCGGAGCCAACCGTCAGGCTGTGCGTCTGGTGGTGGTGAACAAGCCCGAGGCGGTGGCAAAGGTGCAGCCGCTGGTCAAGTGGGCTGCCTATCTGCCGCCGGAGCAGGGCACGCCCAAAGCCGACGAGCTGCCCACCCTGTATGTGGCCGTGGTGCAGGACACTTCCATCCCCGGCGACCTTGCCACCGATACCGGCATCGCCCTTGCCAACATGACCCTTGCCGCATGGGACAAAGGCGTGGGCAGCTGCATCATGGGCGCGATCAACAAGCCTGCCCTCACCGAACTGCTGGGCATTGAAGAACCGCAGAAGCTGGCATTCATGGTGGCGTTCGGCTACCCGACCCACAAGGCTCACATTGTGCCGCTGACGGCTGAGACCGGCGTAAAATATTATCTGGACGAGAACCGGGATTACTGCGTGCCAAAGCGGAGCAAAGAAGAGATCGCAAAATATCTATAATTTGTATATATACATTTCTTCAACGCATTTTTTGTATAATTGTTTTCAATTCGGTTTCAATTGATGAGATTTTTTGCACAAGTATTGACTTTTCAATTTGTACAATCTATACTAAATTCGTTCGCCAGATGTTCGATGAATCGCATCGTTCTGGCGTACCGCAAAAACATACAGTACATTTGAGGAGTGTTTGAATATGAAAAAGATTTCTCGTCGCAGCTTTCTGGCAGCTGCCGGTCTGTCCGTTGCCGCTCTGGCTCTGACCGCCTGCGGTGGTTCCTCTTCCAGCGTGGCTTCCTCCGTGGCAAGCTCTGCTGCTTCTTCTGAAGCTGCTTCCACCAGCGCCGTCGCTGGCGAGCTGACCACCGTTGAGGCTGGCAAGCTGACCATGGCCACCAACGCCACCTTCCCTCCCTACGAGATGACCACCGACGCCGGTGACATCGAGGGCATCGACGTGGAGACCGCTCAGGCCATTGCCGACAAGCTGGGTCTGGAGCTGCAGATCGACGACATGGACTTTGACGCTGCGCTGCTGAGCGTGCAGCAGGGCAAGGCCGACATCGTTATGGCCGGTGTGACCGTGACCGACGAGCGCAAGGCTGTGATGGACTTCTCCGACAGCTACGCTACCGGCATCCAGTCCATCATCGTGCCCGAGGGCTCCGACATTGCTTCTCCGGACGACCTGGCCGGCAAGAAGATCGGCACCCAGCGCGGCACCACCGGCTACATCTACTGCTCCGATGACTTCGGCGATGACGCCGTGGTGGCTTACGACAACGGTCTGACCGCTGTGCAGGCCCTGAACAACGGCCAGGTGGACGCTGTGGTCATCGACAACGCCCCTGCCAAGGAATATGTGGCCGCCAACCCCGGTCTGGCCATTCTGGACACCAGCTACGCCGAGGAGGATTACGCCATCGGCATGGCAAAGGGTTCTTCTCTGGAAGCTGCCGTCAACGCCGCTCTGGAAGAGCTGAAGGCTGACGGCACCCTGCAGGCCATCGTGGACAAGTACATCACCGCTGAATAAGCCGGGCCGTACATCGTACCACGGGGAGGCACCCCCATTGGGGCACCTCCCCTTTTTTGGAAAAATAAGGTTACAAAATTCTAACAAAAAACGGAAAGCGAGGATGCGAATGGCTGCTCAATATGAACTGCTCAAAGAGCTGCTCAACAGCGGCACAAAGCTGAACTTCGGGCAGGAGTTTTTCTTCAAATTTTATCAGGCCTTTCTGCTGAAGGACCGCTGGCTCCAGTACGTCGGCGGCGTGGGCACCACCCTGCTGGTCACCGCCCTGGCACTGGCGCTGGGCATCGTGCTGGGCAGCGTGGTGGCGCTGGTGCGTGTGGCCCACGACCAGCAGCGCCCCGGGCACAAAAACCCGGTGCTGGGCTTCTTCAATGTGATCTGTGAGATCTACACCACTATCATCCGCGGCACCCCCATGATGGTGCAGCTGCTCATCATGAGCATGGTCATCTTTGCCAACAGCCGCAACTTTACCATGGTGGGTGCACTGACGCTGGGCATCAACTCCGGTGCCTATGTTTCGGAGATCATCCGCGGCGGCCTGATGGCCGTGGACCCCGGCCAGATGGAGGCCGGCCGCAGCCTGGGCCTGAATTACATGACCACCATGGTGGTCATCATCATCCCGCAGGCTATCCGCGCGGTGCTGCCTGCTCTGGGCAACGAGTTCATCATGCTGCTGAAGGATACCTCCCTGATCACGGTTATTGGCGGCAAGGAGCTGCTGTATGCGGCGCAGGGCATCATGAACCGTACCTACGAAGCCATGTACCCGCTGCTGGGCGTTGCACTGATCTACCTTGTGCTGGTCATGCTGTTCACCCGTCTGCTGGCAAAGTTTGAGAGGAGGCTGGCTCAAAGTGACCGATAAAATTCTGGAAGTCCGCGGCCTGACAAAAACCTACGGCGGCGAAAAGAAGCCGGGCGCAAAGCTGCCCACCCCCACTCTGGACGTGCTGAAGGGCATTGATATTGATATTTACCGCGGCGATGTGGTCTGCCTGATTGGCCCCTCCGGCTGCGGCAAATCTACCTTTCTGCGCTGCCTGAACCGGCTGGAGATCCCATCCTCCGGCAGCATCAAATTTGAGGGCACCGAGGTGGATGAAGCCCACATCGACGCTGTGCGCCAGAAGATGGGCATGGTGTTCCAGCACTTCAACCTGTTCCCGCACCTGACTGTGAAGAAAAATCTGGAGCTGGCCCCTACCCTGCTGAAGCTGAAGGATAAGGAAGCCATCTCCGCCAAGGCAGACGAACTGCTGGCCCGCGTGGGCCTGGCCGACAAGGCCGATGCCTACCCCAAGAGCCTTTCCGGCGGCCAGCAGCAGCGTATTGCCATTGCCCGTGCCCTTGCCATGGACCCGGACGTGATCCTGTTCGACGAGCCCACCAGCGCCCTCGACCCCGAAATGGTGGGCGAGGTTCTGGAACTGATGAAGGAGCTGGCCCACACCGGCATCACCATGCTGGTGGTCACCCACGAAATGGGCTTTGCCCGCGAGGTGTCCAACCGCGTCATCTTCATCGACGACGGCAAGATCCAGGAGGACGAGCCGCCGCAGGAGCTGTTCACGAATCCGAAGCATCCCAGACTGAAAGCATTCCTTTCTAAGATGCTGTAATACTTTTCCACATAGAAAACGCTCCGCTGTGCAAAACACAGCGGAGCGTTTTTGTTGTACTTCGTCAAAAATTATGGTATAATGCAAATAAGGCGCTGATTGCAAAATTGGTGGTCATGCTTTCTATCCCGTATCGCTGCTTCTTTTCACATAGAACGAAGCAGAGGTTCCGGGAGGAAACTTTTTTGGGGAAGTACCCTGCCCGGAGCCTTGAAGGCGAAGGGAGGGATATCGGATGACTCTGTTGGAAACTCTCGCACTGCTTACGTTCATTCTCACGCTGCTGGGTCTGATCGTGGATGTGATCCGCCTGACCGTCGAGGTTATGGCAAAGTTTTCCCAGACGAAAAGCGATGATAACAAAAAAGATTGACCGCCTACAGTTACCAGCCGAGCGGTCAATCTTTTTGACTAACGGGATGGAAAGCTGACCTTTGCAGTCAGCGCCCCTTCTGTTTGTAGTATAACTTTTTTCTGTCGCTCTGTCAAGGGCGACCTTTTTTACGTGTTACAGATTATTTTCTCCGTTTCCGCTTTCGCCCTGCTCGCTGGTATACAGCACCATCAGATGGTTTGCGCTCTCTTCCAGCTGGGTCTTGGCCTGACGGAGATTGGCTTCCTCGTTTTCATTCATCTTTTCCGGCTTATCCTTGCGCAGGCAGCGGCGGAGGTTGGCGAGGTCGGTTTTGATGCGGTTCTTCTCGTCCTTGTCCAGCTCCTTTTTGCATTTGGAAAGAGCCTCGTCCACCTTGTAGGCCAGCACCTCGGCCTGATTGTGCAGGTCCAGCCGCTCCTTGCGGCGGCTGTCCTCGGCCTCGTAGGCGGCAGCGTCTGCCATGGCGCGCTGGATCTCATTTTCCGAAAGGTTGGTGCTGCCGGTAATGGTGATGTTCTGCTCCCGGCCGGTGCCAAGGTCCTTGGCAGATACCTTCACCACGCCGTTCACGTCGATATCGAAGGTAACTTCGATCTGCGGTTTGGAGGAGAAGCTTGCCCGGATGCCGGTGAGCTTGAATTTGCCCAGACTCTTGTTGTCGCGGGCAAAGTGGCGCTCGCCCTGCAGCACGTTGATCTCCACACTGGTCTGCATGGGCCGTGCGGTGGTGAAGATCTGGCTCTTGCGGGTGGGGATCATGCTGTTGCGGGTGATCAGCGGGGTGGCCACGCCGCCCAGCGTCTCAATGGAGAGGGTCAGCGGGGTCACATCCATCAGCACAAGGCCCTGCGCCGCTGCGCCGGTGGCACCGGCCAGCTTGCCGCCGCCCTGCAGCAGACCGCCCTGCACAGCCGCACCCATGGCAACACACTCGTCCGGGTTCAGGCTGTGGCTGGGTTCGCAGCCCAGCAGCTCCTTCACCTGACGCTCCACCGCAGGCATCCGGGTGCTGCCGCCCACCAGCAGCACCTTGCCCAGCTGGCTGGCAGAAATGCCTGCATCCCGCAGCGCATTCTGCACGGGAGCCACTGTGCGGGCCAGCAGGTCGCCGGTCATCATTTCGAACTGCGGGCGGGAAAGCGAGATATCCAAGTGGTGAGGGCCGTCCTTGCACACTGCGATAAAGGGCAGGTTCAGCTGTGCCGACGGCGCGGCAGAAAGCTCCTTCTTTGCCTTTTCGGCTTCCTCTTTCAGCCGGCCCATAGCTGCCGGGTCGCGGGAGAGGTCGATGCGATCCGACTTTTTGAACTCGGCCACGGCATATTCCACGATGCGCTGATCGAAGTCGTCACCGCCCAGATGGGTGTCGCCGCCGGTGGCAAGCACCGTAAAGGTCCCGTCCTCGATCTCGATGATGGACACATCAAAGGTGCCGCCGCCGAGGTCGTAGACGAGGATCTTCTGCGCCGCTTCGTTATCCAAACCATAGGCCACAGCGGCAGCAGTAGGCTCGTTGATGATGCGCAGCACGTTCAGGCCTGCAATGCGGCCTGCATCCTGCGTAGCCTTGCGCTGGCTGTCGTCGAAGTAGGCGGGCACCGTGATGACCGCTTCGGTCACCGGCTCGCCCAGATAGCTCTCGGCATCGCGGCGGATCTTGGCCAAAATCATGGCACTGATCTCCTGCGGGGTCAGGTCTTTGCCGTCGATGTGCACCCGGTAGTCACTGCCCATATGGCGCTTGATACTGGAGATGGTGCGCCCGGAATTTGTGGCGATCTGGCGCTTGGCCGCACCGCCCACCAGACGTTCACCATCCTTCGTGAAGGCCACAACGCTGGGGGTGGTGCGCTCACCCTCCGCATTGGTGATGACCACGGGCTTGCCGCCCTCCACCACTGCCACACAGGAATTGGTCGTGCCGAGATCGATGCCGATTACTTTGCTCATACTGTCTGTTTCCTCTCCGGTGCTGTGCATCTTGGGCGCAGCTCTTCAAATCATTTCCGAGTATATCTTACCGTCCCGATATGACGATTTTTTAGTCCAATTGTAAAGATTCCATGTCGTAAGCTGTGGCTCGGGCAGGCAGTTCACTGGTCAGTTCCCGGATGAGCTGGTCGGCTTCGGCCAGCCACTGCTCTGCGTCCGGCTCGTGCTCACGGGCCTTGATGGAAAAGCCCTGCCTTGCTTCTGCGGCCAGTGCCAGCGCCTTTTTGCGGCTGGTGTAGCGCGTTTCGGTCTGGGCCACACGCAGGCACACCTGCGGAGTGTACTCGATATCCGGCATATGGGCTGCGTTGGCGCGGGCACGGCGGTAATACAAAAGTGCCCGGCCATTGTCGCCCCGGGCAGCGCAGTCATCGCCCAGTGCAATGTTGGATAAGATCTCGCCGCTGTCTGCTGCTTCCTTCCACATGCGGCGGGCCTTGGCACGGTTCGTGCGGGTGCCGCGGCCCTTATAAATACAGTCTGCCAGCAGGGCAAGTCCCATGGCGCTGCCAAGCTCGGCTGCTTTTTCAAAGCATTCCACAGCCTGCGCCCAGTTGCCCTTGCGGGCGGCTTCCTTTCCGGCATCCGCTTTCTCATCACCGGGGTCTTCCGGCGTATGGCCCGCGTGCAGCAAACCGTTGAGCAGAGCGCCGTCCAGCGTAGCCGAGTGGCTCCACGGGTCCAGCACCACGCCGTCGATCCCCTCAGTGGAAAGGGCCAGCTCCATGGCATCCTGCAGGGTGTAATCTGCCATTGGCCGGGCAGAAGTGCTGCGGTCGGCGCAGGCCGCAGCTGCAGAGGTGAACATAGGCAGCCATGTGCGGCCCTTCTCGTTGCGCAGGGTCCACAGCTGCAGGTCCTTAGCCTTTGCCGTGGGCACCGGATGCTCCGTCCACGGTGCAGGCGTGTTGTGCACCGTCAGTGCCGTGCGCAGCGGCACCAGAACATGGGTCTCCATTTCCAGTGCATAGTTCAAAGCGCCCATCAGCGTCCAGAAGCTTTCTTCGTTCTGGCCTTTATATAAATTTTCCACTGCCTGCTCAAAGGCCGGGCAGCCGGTGCCCGCCGGGCTGTAGGCCGGAGCGTTCTGCCGATGCTTGCGGGTGCCCACCGGGCGCAGCCGGATGCCGCCGTCTTGTCTTTTTGCCATCTGCTCACCATTCTTCCAGTTTCTAGTCAGTTTTTAGTATAGCAGGAAATGGCTTTGGGTACAACGCCTATCTGTATGTATCCATTTTTCCCTGCTCAAAAAAAAGCGGGGTGCCAGATCAGCTTCTTCTGGCACCCCGTTAAAAATACATTTTTCCTGAAACGCCTTATTCCGCGTCCAGATCTTCTTCGGTCTCAGCAGCAATATAGATCGGTCTGTGCTTTGTTTCAAGATATGTTTTGGCAAGGTACTCGCCCGCAATTCCCGTACACAGCAGCTGCACACCACTGCACAAAAGGATGATGCAGACAAGGCTCGGCCAGCCGGAAGTAGGGTCGCCGAACATCAGTGCACGCACCACCACGATTATGATGCCTACAAACGCCAATACGCAAAAGGCAAGGCCAAGGCCCGCCGCCATCAGCAGTGGAGCTGTGGAAAAGCCCACAATGCCTTCGATCGAATATTTGAGCAGACCCCAGAAGTTCCACTTTGTTGTGCCCGCCACACGCTCTACGTTTTTGTAGTCGATCCACTTTGTTTTAAAGCCGACCCAGCTGAAAATGCCCTTGCTGAAGCGGTTATATTCCGCCATGCTCAGCACGGCATCAGTCATTTTGCGGCTCATCAGGCGGAAGTCTCTTGCTCCATCCACGATCTCTGTATCCGAGAGCTTATTGATGATCTGATAAAACTTTTTGGCAAACCAGCTGCGAACGGGCGGTTCACCCTCGCGTGTGGTGCGGCGGGTGGCCGCACAGTCATATTCGCCGGAGAGCAGCAGCTCCAGCATTTCCGGCAGCAGCGAGGGCGGGTCCTGCAGATCCGCATCCATCGTTGCTACATAATCGCCCTTTGCCGCTTTTAATCCGGCATAAATGCCTGCTTCCTTGCCAAAGTTCCGGCTGAAGGAGATGTACCGCACACGGGCATCTTTCCGGTGCAATTCCCGCGCGATCTGCAGTGTGCGGTCTTTTGAGCCGTCATCCACAAAGATGAACTCAAAATCTGCTCCGTGGGATATTCCCATCTGCTGTGCGATCTTGCTGGCCTCTTTATAAAAAATGGGAAGTGATTCTTCCTCATTGTAGCACGGAACGACCAAACTTATCAGCATTCCTGTTTCCCCTTTTGTGCAATATTTAAAATCATTGTAGCATACCCCCACCCTGGTTTCAACCGTTTTCGGCATTTTGCCCGGCGGTTTTCAGCACACTTTTGCAATAAAAACATTTTCTATGGCTTTTTAAGTTTTTGTACGCTATAATAAGTAGGATTTCATAAACCTTATAATGCAAGAAAGCAAGAAAGAAGGAGTATCGCCTTGAACAAGATGCTAGGCTATCTGAAGGACTACAAGCGCGAGAGCGTGCTTGCGCCCCTTTTCAAGATGCTGGAAGCCACGTTCGACCTGTTCGTGCCGCTGGTCATGGCGGATATCGTGAACATCGGCATTGCCGCCCACGACTTCCACTATATTCTTGTGCGGTGCGGCATTTTGCTGCTGCTGGCCATGATCGGCCTTGCCTGCAGCCTGACGGCACAGTATTTTTCCGCAAAGGCGGCCGTGGGCTATTCCACAGCTCTGCGCCACGCCCTGTTTGAGCACATCCAGACCCTGAGCTTTACCGAGATGGACACCCTCGGCACCAGCACCCTGATCACCCGTATGACCAGCGACGTGAATCAGGTGCAGAGCGGCCTGAACCTGTTTTTACGCCTGTTCCTGCGCAGCCCGTTCGTGGTGATCGGTGCCATGGTCATGGCCTTTACGGTGAATTCCCGTGCAGCGCTGATCTTTGTAGTGACCATCCCGCTGCTGAGCGTGGTGGTGTTCGGCATCATGGCTGCTACCCGGCCCCTGTACAAGACGGTACAGAATCGCCTTGACCGGGTGCTGGACCTGACCCGCGAAAACCTGACCGGCGTGCGCGTGGTGCGCGCTTTTGATAAGGAAAAGAGCGAGGTAGAGCGCTTTGAGAATGCCAACGACCTGCTGACCAAGATGCAGCTCCATGTAGGCCATATCTCTGCCCTGATGAACCCGCTGACCTATGTGCTCATCAACATTGCCATTGTGGCACTGCTATATGTGGGCAGCATTGAGATCAATGTGGGTGGCATGGCTTCCGGCGACGTGATCGCGCTGGTGAACTACATGAACCAGATCCTTGTGGAGCTGGTCAAGCTGGCAAACCTGATCGTGCAGGTGAGCAAGGCGCTGGCCTGCGCAGGCCGCGTGCAGGCTGTGCTGGACACCACGCCCGGCATGGCCTTCCCGGAAAAGCTTCTGGGCGAGGTGCCCGCCGAAAAATCCGGCGATGCCGTGCGCTTTGAGCATGTAAGCCTGACCTATGCGGGTGCCGGTGCACCCAGCCTTTCCGACATCAGCTTCACTGCAAAGCGCGGCCAGACCATTGGTGTCATCGGCGGTACCGGCAGCGGCAAATCCAGCCTTGTCAACCTGATTCCCCGCTTCTACGATGCCACCGAGGGCACGGTGGAGATCATGGGCCGCGATGCCCGGAACTATCCCCGTGAAGAACTGCGCGGCAAGGCAGCCATGGTCATGCAGAAGGCCCAGCTCTTTGGCGGCACCATCCGCTCCAACCTGCTGTGGGGCAACAAGAATGCCACCGATGCGGACCTGTGGGCCGCACTGGAAACAGCACAGGCTGCAGAGTTCGTCAAAGCCAAGCCCCTTGGGCTGGACGAGCCTGTGGAGCAGGGCGGTCGCAACCTGTCCGGCGGACAGAAGCAGCGCCTGACCATCGCCCGCGCCCTTGTGGGCAAGCCGGAAATTCTGATCCTTGACGACAGCGCCAGCGCACTGGACTACGCCACCGATGCCGCCCTGCGCAAGGCACTGGCTGCTCTGCCCGGCAGCCTGACCGTGTTCATCGTGAGCCAGCGCGCCGCCAGCCTGCAGCACGCGGATCAAATTCTGGTGCTGGACGACGGCCATCTGGTGGGCATCGGCACCCACGACCAGCTGCGCCAGACCTGCTCCGTCTACGAGGAGATCTACGAGAGCCAGTTCAAGAAAGGGGATGCGCAGAAATGAGTGCAAAAGCAAAAACAAAGCTGACCCCGCAGCAGCGCAAGGCCACCTTGACCCGTGTTCTGGGCAAAATCAAACCTTATTCCCTGTTTGTGGTGTGCAGCCTTGTGGTGGCCGCTGTGAGCGTGGGCGCACAGCTGTATATCCCCATCCTCTGCGGCAGCGCCATTGATATGATGCTGGGCAAGGGTGCCGTAGATTTTGGCGGTGTGATGCGCATTATCATCGAGGTGCTGGTGGTTGCCGGTGTGGCCGCTCTTGCACAGTGGCTGCTGAGCGTGTGCAACAACCGCATCACCTTCCTTGTCAGCCGCGACCTGCGCAACGAAGCCCTGCGCAAAATTCAGACCCTGCCGCTTTCCTACCTCGACAGCCACCCCTCCGGCGATATCGTCAGCCGCATGGTGGCCGATGTGGATACCTTTGCGGACGGCCTGCTGATGGGCTTTACACAGCTGTTCAGCGGCGTTCTGACCATCCTCGGCACCCTGCTGTTCATGCTCAGCGAGAATGTGCCCATCACGCTGGTGGTGGTGTGCATCACCCCGCTGAGCCTCGTGGTGGCAAGCTTCCTTGCCAAGCGCAGCTATGGTTACTTCCAGAGCCAGAGCGCCGTGCGCGGCGAGCAGACCGCGCTGGTTAACGAGATGATCGAGGGCCAGAAGGTGGTGCAGGCCTTCGGCCACGAGGCCGAGAGCCTTACCGCCTTTGACGAGGTGAATGGCCGTCTGCAGGACGTGAGCCTGAAGGCCATCTTCTTTTCCAGCCTGACCAACCCCGCCACCCGCTTTGTGAATAACATCGTGTACGCAGGCGTGGGCCTTGTGGGTGCCGTGTACGCGGTGCGGGGCGGCATCACCATCGGCCAGCTGAGCGTGTTTTTGAGCTACGCTAACCAGTACACCAAGCCCTTCAACGAAATCTCCGGCGTGGTGACGGAGCTGCAGAATGCTCTGGCCTGCGCCGCCCGCGTGTTCGAGCTGCTGGATGCCGACGATCAGGTGCCGGAAGTCGAGAACGCCTCCGTGCTGCAGCCGGACGGCCATGTGCAGCTGGAGGATGTTTCCTTCCGCTACCTGCCCGACCGCCCGCTGATCGAGGGCCTTTCCCTCGACGTAAAGCCCGGCCAGCGCATTGCCATCGTCGGCCCTACCGGCTGCGGCAAGACCACCCTCATCAACCTGCTCATGCGCTTCTATGATGTGAACGGCGGTTCCATCAAGGTGTCCGGCACCGACATCCGGGATGTGACCCGCGCTTCCCTGCGCGGCAGCTACGGCATGGTGCTGCAGGATACATGGCTGCGGGCCGGTACCGTGCGGGAAAACATTGCCTACGGCAAGCCGGACGCAAGCCTTGAAGAGATCGTGGCAGCAGCCAAAGCCGCCCATGCAGACAGCTTTATCCGCCGCCTGCCCGAGGGCTACGACACCGTTATCGCCGAGGACGGCGGCAACATCAGTCAGGGCCAGAAACAGCTGCTGTGCATCGCCCGCGTGATGCTCTGCCTGCCGCCGATGCTGATTCTGGACGAGGCAACATCCTCCATTGATACCCGCACCGAGGTGCGTATCCAGAAAGCTTTTGCCCGCATGATGCAGGGCCGTACCAGCTTTATTGTGGCGCACCGCCTTTCCACCATCCGCGAGGCGGACGTCATCCTTGTGATGAAGGACGGCCACATTGTGGAGCAGGGCAGCCACGACGAGCTGCTTGCTGCAAACGGCTTCTACGCCAAGCTCTACAACAGCCAGTTCGAGGGCGTGGAGACCTGAGAGTTCCTGATAATAATAACAAAAAGGAGCGATGCGCTGCATCGCTCCTTTTTGTTATTATTTGCTTTCAACTTTCTGCACGATGGGTTCATCGGGCGGCGGCGTGAGGGTAGAGTGCTCCACAATGAACTGCTCCGCCCTCTCCCGGGCCAGACGCTGGCGCACCTTGCGTGCATCGTTGGCGGGGAAGGTGCGCTCGCCGTCCAGCTTGGCATCCCAGTGGGCAGCGGCTGCTTCCACCTCGGCGTCCGTGGGTGCAAGGCCCTCCTTTTCTGCCACCAGCAGAAGCCCCAGCCAGCTGCGCAGCTTGCGCTCTGCCTGCGCGTGGAGCCATGCACGGAACTCTTCCACCGTCTGGCCGCGCACTTTAAGGAACTGGTCAAAGTTGATGCCATTGGCCTGCAGGCTCAGGTTGAACTGGCGCTGCTCGGCAAAATAGTTACCGCCCACCAGCTGCTTTGGCAGCGGGCCTTTCACTGCATCGCCCAGCTGCCATACCAGCTCCTTGCGTGCCCGCTGCTCAGCCTGGGCACAGCGCTGTGCCCAGATCTCGCGGGCCACCTGCTGCCGCAGCGCCGCCTTGCCCGCTGCATCGGCTGCACGTTCTTCGTCGCCGTGGTGACGGTTAATCTCCAGTTCAATGGTCAGCTGCCGGATGGGGTGCGGCTCAATGGGCTGCACGAAACCGGTGTATGCTCCCACTTCCAGCGGCGGAAGCGCGTAGAACTGCGCCCCCGCCCGGAAGCCCTCGGCCCGGTTCACCGCCAGCAATTCAAAATCCGGGTCGGTCACCGGCACCACATGGTACTCCTGCACCAGCTGCTCATACAGCGCCGAAAAGCCGCCAAGAATGGTGCGATTCACCGCCTCAGTCAGCAGACCGTCCTCTTCCTGCGGCGCGTCCGGCTCCGCCTGCACCTGTGCAACGGCTGCCGCCAGTTCCTCGGCACCGGCTGTGAATACCAGACGGCAGTCGCCCGGCTCAGCCATGCCAAAATGTTCCAGTTTCATCCTCTTTTCCCCTTTCAGCGGGCAATGCCCACGGTCAGCACCAGCAGGGCCACACCTATCACGGTATACAACACCTCGGCTCCCAGCGTGGCCCGGTCGCCTTCCACGTACATCTTCTCCGGGTCGTCGGGGTCATAATATAAGGTGACGGTATCCCCCACCGCAAAGCTCTTGCCCCGCGCAGGCTTCGGGTAGTGCAGCCGATGGCTGCCGCCTGCGGTGGTAAAGGCCAGCACATAGGCACCGCCATCCCGGCTCCGCACGGTGCCCTCCACCGTGGCTGTGACCTTCTGCCCCTGCGTGCACAGCCTGCGCCGTGCCAGCACACTGCGCAGAGCCATAAAGAACATGATGCCTGCTCCCAGCAGGAAAATAATGATATTGAACATTCTGCATTTCCCTCGTTTTCTCAGTCTGCGCGCAGGACACCCTCCCAGCGCGTCCTGTTTATTGTATCACACTTTGGCAAAAATTTCGCCCTGCAGCCGCCATTCAGAATGCATCAATTTTCAAGCAAAATTTTGTCGAGAAAAATTAAAAATAATGCTTGACATTCTTCGTATATCTGGTATAATAACTATCGTTCCGAGCGGCACAGCTCACGAACACAACAGAATATGCGGATATGGCGGAATTGGCAGACGCGTTAGATTCAGGTTCTAATCGGGGCAACTCGGTGGAGGTTCAA
>PPYE01357474.1_pt1 | contig 21777 bp, 9 predicted proteins | sample 1559881 | NCBI WGS metagenome assembly PPYE01 (sample SAMN08240022, study PRJNA423297) | Human gut metagenome, whole genome shotgun sequencing project.
ATTTTTTATTGATACATTTAAAAACGCACCGTAATAAACTAAATTATCATTTAATTTAAGTCTGTGCAGAAACAAAATTAACTTTAGGAAAATTGTCCAGTGAATGGACTTGAAGTTAATCGCCTTGATTATTATTTTTATATGATTCTTTTTAAATTTCTCTTTAGTGGTTTCTTAAATTTCAAACGTTCATAGTATAAAGTTCAATAGATATAGGTAAAAAGTTAGGATTGGTGTTTGAAATTCCACAATATTCCTCCGGTCTGTTTATTCTTCTTTTATGAGTGACCGGAGGAGTTGCTGGAAATCCTGTTTGACCAAAATGAAAATATGATATCATGAGGACTGTTTTCCAAGCTTTTGATAATGAAATTGCCAGACTAAAATCCGTTGGCGGAACTAATAACTAAAATAATATTTAAATGAGAAAAAGAATATCGTTATTGCAAATGGCTGTTTTCTTCTTTACGGCTCAGGTAGCTTGGGCAGGTAATATAAAAACAGAAAAAGTAACACTGGTAGGAAATGGAATTGTAGAATTTATCCCCGTAGGGTATGATGTTTCCCGTACGCCTTCATTAATTCTCTCCCATGAACCGGAAAAGAAAGGTGAAGTACCGGAAAACTGGAAATTAGTACCTCAATTTACGATGACTGATGGCAAGGCAAATGCCTCATTGGATGTTCCAGCCGGAACAAGTCTGTATGGAGGTGGTGAAGTGACCGGTCCGTTGCTGCGTAATGGGCAAAAGATTAAAATGTGGAATACGGATAATGGTATGTATCGGGTTGATGGTGGCTCACGTCTGTATCAAACGCATCCGTGGGTGTTGGGTGTTCGTCCGGACGGGACAGCATTTGGCGTATTGTTTGATAGTTTTTGGAAGGCTGAATTGATTACTAATTCAGATAAAATTGAATTTAATACTGAAGGAGCACCTTTTCGTACTTATATCATAGATCGTGAATCTCCGCAAGCTGTATTAAAAGGACTTGCCGAATTGACCGGTACTATAAGTATGCCTCCCAGATGGGCAATCGGTTATCATCAGTCTCGTTTTTCTTACGTGCCGGAAGCTAGAGTGAAAGAAGTTGCCAATACTTTTCGTGAAAAGAAGATACCGTGCGATGTAATATGGTTTGATATCAACTATATGGATGAATTCCGTGTATTCACGATTAATAACAGGGATTTTCCCGATCCGAAGCGCATGAATAAGTATCTGCATGATAATGGATTCCATTCCGTGTATATGATAGATCCAGGCGTAAAAGTGGATGATAACTATTTTGTATATAAAACCGGAAAAGAGCAAAATGCTTTTGTTTGTGATATCTATCGTAATGAGTTTCACGGGAAAGTATGGCCGGGTGCTTGCGCATTTCCTGACTTTACCCGTCCGGAGACGCGCACTTGGTGGTCCGGACTTTATAAAGACTTTATGGCTAATGGAATAGATGGCATTTGGAATGATATGAATGAACCGTCTGTATTTGATGGTCCTGGGGGAACGATGCCGGAGAACAATATTCATTTAGGAGGAGGCAATTTACCTATTGGTAGCCATTTAATGTATCATAACGCTTATGGTCGTCTGATGGTCGAAGCTTCTTATAATGGCATGATGGCTGCTAATCCAAGCAAACGTCCATTTCTTCTTTCCCGCTCCAATATTATTGGCGGACAGCGTTATGCAGCCATGTGGACGGGCGATAACGAAGCTACTTATGAACAGATGAAACTTTCTGTACCGATGTCTATTACATTGGGGTTGTCCGGTCAGCCTTTCAATGGTCCGGATATAGGTGGATTTGCTGGGAATACGACTCCCGATTTGTGGGGAAACTGGTTAGGCTTCGGTGCATTTTTCCCTTTTTCCAGAGGACATGCTTCCTGTGATACAAATAACAAGGAACCGTGGGCATTTACTAAAGATATAGAAAAGGAATCACGCATGGCATTAGAACGTCGTTACCGTTTGCTGCCTTATCTCTACACTGCTTTTCATGTGGCTCATAAAGATGGACAGCCTGTGATGGCTCCGGTTTTCTTTGCCGATCCGAAAGATGAAAGTTTGCGTGCTGAAGAGCAAGCTTTCATGTTGGGGACAGACCTGTTGATAATTCCTGCATTTGCAAAGAATCCTTCTCTACCCAAAGGAATTTGGGAAAATTTATCTTTGGTTAAAGGAGATACAAAAGGTAAATATCAGGCTAAATTAAAAGTGAGAGGTGGTTCTATTATTCCAGTAGGCAAAATAATTCAGAATGTGAATGAAAATTCATTCGACCCATTGACTTTAGTTGTTTGCCCGGATGAGGATGGCAAAGCGGAAGGCTCTTTGTATTGGGACAAAGGAGATGGATGGGGATTTCAGAAAGGAGATTATAAACAGCTAACTTTTAAAGCAGAGTTAGTAGACGGGCATCATCTTATTGTAAAAGTGACAGAAGATAAAGGGGAAGACCAAATTGATTTTGGAATGATAAAGGTAGAAGTATTGCATGCTGGCCATACTTATAAATCTTCTGGTGATATAGCTAAAGGCATTACAGTGAAATTGTAAGGGAGAATACAATAAATGAGGAGTTCGTTTATTTAACTATCTTCTTTTTGTACTGTTTAGAACTAAACTTCATCCTTATAATCCAAATGTGATTACTAAAAATAGCTTCCAGTCAAAAACATCAGTAAAAAAGGTTTTTGACTGAAAGCGAACCGAAAGCAAAAAAGAGAGATGAGTTCAGTCTCTTTTTTAGAGCCTCTATATTCGTTCAATAGAGCCTCTGTTTAAGTGAAATGCAGGCTTCGTTTCACTTAAACAGAGGCTCTGTTTTACTCACCTGACGTGTTAATGATTCTCATCCTGCATATCAATGATTCTAAGCCTGTATTTCAGCGTTGCCAGGCTTCCGCTCTGTATTCTTTAGACTACGTGTCAGGTATATATATCCAGTATGGTGATTATATATCTACACCACACTGGATATATAGATCCACCGGCAAACGCAAAGAGACTGAAAGTATTGAAAGTACTCCTCCTCCTTATCTTAAATCTCTCTCTGTAGGGGATATTGTAATTCGCTTTTGGTTGCTATCTTCTTCTATCAAGGAGTTTGTGAACAATACTAAAACGACTGAAACTAGATTATGACGTAAGTTTATCAGGAACGATCTAGCCAGATTGCATTGGAAGGTTTACCCGTTTGAATAGGATATTATATGTCGCTTTTCTGGCTATATATCATACTCTTATCAGAAAGTAAAAAGGGGATGCATCACATGGACGCATCCCCTTTCTACATCAATACTATTATGAGTATTTATCGGTTTATTAAAATGTAAGTTGTACTCCTAAGTTAAACACGCGCTGGTTCATGTATGCATCACCGGCGGAGTTGGACTTGATTTCCGGGTCTTGTTGATACTTATCAAAACTTGTCCATGTAAACATATTGTAAGCATTGAGGTAGACACGGAGGTTTGTAAGCCATGAAGGCAACACTTTTGTGGGCACTTGATAGGAGACGTCGATGGTTTTCAAGCGGATGTACCAAGCATCAATCAACCAAAAGTCGGACATATACGCTGCTGCGCTGTTTACAGTTGACGGATTGCTTGTTAAGCGCGGAAATTCGATGGCTTCACCGTTCAGGTAGCGTTCCAATGTCCAGCGTTTCTGGTGTAGAGGTTGGAATTGACTCTTGAAAGGTTCGATACCTGTGCCGTTTACCGAGAAACTGTAGTTGAACGAACCTTGGAAGAGTACGCTCACAGACAATCCTTTCCACGAACCACCGATTGTCCATCCCAGTGTGGTGTTGGGTAAGTTTGGCTTACCAATAGCTCCCTTGTCGAAGTCGTTGATAACACCGTCTCCATTCAAATCTTTGTATTTCAAGTCGCCGGCTTGGATAGGCACATCGGTATTAGGCACAGCCGGTGCATTTGCGGCTCCTGCATGAATCAAGTCCACTTCTTCAGGTGTATAATAACCTATCCAAGTGTAACCGAATGGTTGACCGATAGGACGACCTGTTGCCGACAACCAATCGTATCTTTGTTGTGCTTCGGCATTAAACTCTACCTTATTCTTAGCATACGAGAATACAAAGTTGGTATTGAAGTTGAACTCACCGAAACGGTCTTGATAACCAATTTGTCCGTCAAAACCCATATTGCTAGTACGTGCTACGTTGATAGGTGAAGTACCCACACCTAGGATTTGCGGTATGTCATTGCGTTTCACAAGCTGATTATATCGTCTATCGTAGAACCAGTCGAAAGTAAATGAGAAGCGGTCGAATGCATTGAAATCGAGACCTATATCAAACTTCTTAGCTTCTTCCCATGTCACACTGCTATTACCAAGGTCACCTTCCGTAATAGCAGTGGAAGTGACATCGCTTTGTCCGAAATTATAAGCATTATCAGTTGCTGTATATATCTGGTTGTAAAGGTAGCGGTTACCCATAGCTACGTCCGAACCTACAATACCATACGAAGCTCTGATTTTCAATAGTTGGATGAAAGATATGTTATCCTTGAAGAACGATTCTTCGGAGATACGCCAACCCACACCAATAGCAGGGAATATTCCGTAGCGGTGTCCTTCGGCAAAACGGTCGGTACCGTTGTATGCAACATTGAAGTCGACCAGATATTTATCTTTATATTTGTAACCTACGGTAGCGGTAAGACCCTGAAAGTTTTCGGGAATCTTTTCTCCTGTATCGTCTGGATTTTTTTCTACGGTACGGCTTTGGCGGCTATACAGCAACGTGGCACTAACGTCATGTATTCCATTGAATATGCGTGCATAGTTGATGGAGACCTGAACATCCAGATTTTTCACAGCCTGGTTGGTTCCGGCCGTCAGAGCATACTGTGAATAAGCATATTTACGGTTGGGGTTGATGTTATACTGATCCGTAGTAGGATCGTAGTGGTAGGTAGGGTACGCATCTTTTCCACGGTTTACTTTGCGGAAGACTTCGTCAATGGTAGAGTAAGCAATACGAGCATTGGCTGACAATCCTTTGGTGAGCCAATCCATCTTCCAGTTCACACCGTAGAGAATGTTGTTATCGTTACGGCGTGTACGCGTGTAACCTTCGTTAGCCAAACGTGCATTCAATGTAGGTCCGTAACCGTCCACATCTGAAAGATAAGCATACGATCCGTCCGGATTGAGTACCGGTGCCGAATAGGGGTGCATGGCGGTGAAATTGTAAATCTCGCCTGTAGCATTCAGACTACTCGGTTCGTTGATGTTCATGAAGCGCGAACTGAAGTCCAGACGCATAGTCAGATTATCAGTAACAGTAAAGTCCAAGTTGGTACGGTAGTCAAAACGGCGGTAAAAATAGCCGGTATTCACATCGTCATCCGCTTTAGCAAAGTTACGAACCAAACCACCTTGTGAGAAATACCCCCCGGATACGAAGTATTTCAAACGTTTGGTACCACCCGATACGTCGACATTGATGTTCGACTGCATAGCCGATTTTTTGAACACTTCGTCGTACCAGTTTACATTAGGATGTCCGTATGGGTCGGAACCGTCTTTAAACAGTTCCAAATCATGTTGTGTAAACATTTTAGTCAAACCATCGTTAGTACGTGCCTCGTTGACTAACAGGGCGGTGTTGTATGAGTCTAAGAAGTTGGGTTTACGGACAGGTATCTGACCGCCGGCTTCTGCACGCACATGGATCACAGGTTTTCCTTCTTCACCGCGACGTGTCTTGACTACCAACACACCGTTAGCACCCTTGATACCATAAATAGCAGTCGTTGATGCATCTTTCAAAATAGATATGCTTTCAATCTCATTGACATTGATTTGCGACAGCTGTTCGTAACTGTATTCCACATCATCAACCATAATAAGTGGCTTGTTACCGTCCTCATTCAAGGAACTGACACCACGGATAAAGAAGTCGGAAGCATCTTTTCCCGGCTGACCGGAACGTTGCTGACTGAAGAAGCCGGGCAGTTTACCCGATAATGTATTCTGTAAGCTACTTGTAGGAACTCTACGTAATTCGTTGGCTTGAATACCGCTCACGGCACCGGTCAAAGTGATACGTTTCGCGCTGCCGCGACCTGTGATAACAACTTCGTTCAGGTTGTTGGCTTCGGAAACCCTTAATGCGATATTCAGTGTGCGCTGATTTGTTATTGCGACTTCCTGATTTTGATAGCCCACAAACGAAAATACCAATGTTTCGCCACGTTTCACTTCCAGCGAATATTTTCCATCTATATTGGTGATGGTACCCCTTCCGGCTCCCTTTACCAGAATACCAGCTCCGATAAGCGGTTCGTTGCTTTCCCCATCAATAATGGTACCGCTTATCGTAAACGATTGGGAGTATGCCTGTACAATGCAGAGGAGGCACAAGAATGTTATAATTACTCTTTTCATAAGATATTACCAATTAGGGTTTTGAACCATATTCTTATTTTTTATTACTTCCGAATAAGGAATCGGATAGAAATAACGTTTATTGTCCCATTGTACATTGAGTACAGCTTGCGGAACATAGGTCGTGGAAGTCTGTGATTTAGTGATGTACATTCCTTGAATAGGCTGTGCATAGACCTGTTCGGCAAGTCGCCAACGACGAATGTCCCAATAGCGATGCTCTTCAAAAGCCAATTCAATGCGGCGTTCATTCTGAATCACTTTGCGCATTTCGGCTTGCGTCAAATTGTGTGTCTGCTCATTGGTTGTTAGTCCATACAAATTCTTTTCACCAGGTTCGATACCTGCACGTCGGCGCAGGGCGATGATAGCATCATATACAGCTTGTGAAGGAGTAGACAAATATTCGTTTTCGGCTTCGGCAAAGTTCAGAAGTATTTCGGCGTAACGGAACATCACCCAGTTGTGTTGTGTGTCTTGATATTCGTTGGCTGCTTCGAAATCACCCATAAACTTGCGCATGTAATAACTCGTGAGCGAGTACGACGAACCAAGAGGATTATTGGCTCCACCCTGCCATGTTTCCATCGTAGAGTTCACCCATGACGAACCATTGTGTATAATGGTATATTCCAAACGTGGATCACGTTGTGCGTAAGGAAGCTGTTCATTGTATTCATATTTACCTTTATCATTGATAAAGTGACCGTCTTTCATTAAAAAGGCATCGACTAAATTCTGTGTGGGATTGGTGCGGCCGTTTCCTTGTTTGGCACCGCTAAGTCCCAATGGACCGTTAGCTGTTTCCACCGTCTTATCCATTGCGTTTTCACGGAAGAAGATAACTTCTTTATGTTCGTTTGAATACCAATTGGTAAATACATTTTTGAAATTATCGTCAAGTCCCATGATAGCTCCGTCACCTGTTCCGTACGTGTTAATAAAGTTGCGGGCGGCATCGGCTGCTATTTTCCAACGTTCGCGATCATAAGAGGCATATCCTATCAACTCATTACCAGATTCAATGGGCTTTTCGTTGAATAACGGACTTGCTGCATAGAGCAATACACGAATCTTCAGTGCCTGGGCAGCCTGTGTGTTTACTACGTGTGCGCTAGCGGCGGCGTCAGGTAGTGGCAGCGAACGAAGGTCATCTTTGATATCGTCAAGCTCACTTACAATATACTTGATACATTGCTCGAACGTGCTACGTGGCAATTCGATGTTTTCGTTCAATTCGTACACTTTATCACCGATAATGGGCACTCCACCGTAGCGCTTCACCAATTCAAAATAGAAGTAAGCACGCAGGAACCGGGCTTCGGCTTTCATAGAATCATTGAGCCTGCGTGTATTACCGAGTGCATCAGTGTAAGTAGTGTTGAAAGGTACTACGTCAATGCCACTCAACAGAATGTTCACGCGGCGAATCACCAAATAAGGGTCGCTCCAAATCATATCCGAGTTAATAAAATTGGAGGCACTGTAACGTCCGATGGCCAGTTTGTATACATCGGACTCGGACGAAATAACAGAGAGCGCATCGTCGGAAGCGGCATCCAGGTAGTCACCATTTACGCCGTTGTGTCCATTACGCATGTAATAGTAGATGCGGTTGAGGTATTTACGTACTACAGTTCCGTTGGAGTCGGTCTTCGAGAAGAGGTAATCTTCTGTAAACATATCTACAGGCGTACTCTCATAACTGTCTGTACATGCGGCAGCACTCAATAACAGCATAAATGCTCCTACTGCCCATGTGCCATATTTATTTTGTTTCATATCCATCATTTTTATTAGAAGTTAAGATTGATTCCAGTCGTAATGGTGCGCTGTAACGGATAGCTGGTGAAGGTAACTTCAGGGTCTTGCAAGCGGGTACGTGACCATGTGAGTAAATTTTGTCCCTGTACAAATATTTTCACGCGCAGTCCGCCTAAGTAATTACGGCAGAAGTTTTCGGGTAGTTTGTACGATACGGTGGCGTTCTTGAGACGAATGTAGTTTCCGTTCTGTACAAAGAGTGAAGAGTTCCAGTTGTTTCCGTAGTTGTACATATTGCCTCCGGCAGTCAGTCTCGGATACGTAGCTGTTTCAGCAGTTTCGGGTGTCCAACGATTCAGCAAATTGGTGTAAGCTTGTCCGTAGCTTTGTCCGATCACTTGGAATCCTTCGAGCAACGTGCGGTCGCTATTATATAAGTCGCGGTTGTAAGCACCTTGGATAAGTGCTGTAACTTCCAACCCTTTCCATTCAAAGCCTAAATCAATACCAAAATAGCAAGTCGGTTTGTCGCCACCAATCACAGTACGGTCGAATTCGTTGATTTCGCCGTCACCGTTCATGTCTTTGTATTTCACGTCACCCGCTTGAATATTGTTGAAGCCGTTCATTACGGGATAACCATCGGCTATGTCTTTAGCTGTGAGGAATCCGGTAGCTACCAATCCGTAGATGGTACCGGTGGGTTGACCTGTCATTTTCAGATAGTCGTAAGGTACGTATTGCTCGTCCATGAACAACCGTTTGTTCTGTTCCATACTCCAGTTGGCTGATACATAATAGTTCACCTTACCGATGTGATCTTGCCAGCTAAGTTGTGTTTCCAATCCGTAGTAACGTGTTTTTCCGATATTTTCTGCCGGATAAGCAATACCCAGCAATTCGATGCTCTTACCACGTGATTGCAATATGTCATAGTAGTAGTCATTGTAATAGTCGGCCGAGAGAGTCAAACGATTCTTTAACAAGGTTAAATCTAAACCTACATTGACCTTCCTTCCTTTTTCCCATGTCAGGAGGGTATTAGCCAATGGGGATATTTCTGACACTGAACCTCCGTTGCTCATGGATGTACCGTTGCTATACCAGAATCCGCCATCTTCATTGTATCTCTTTAAATAGCTGAAGTAACCGGCATTGTCGATTCCGTTTCCTGTATGACCGTATGTGGCACGTAACTTGAGTTGGTCTATCTTCGATGCCTCCATAAACTTCTCTTTGCTGATATCCCAACCCAGACCTACTGCCCAGAATGTTCCCCAGCGACGTCCATTGTCATAGCGGTTGTAATAACTTTCCGTTACGGCTGCTTGCGCGAAGTATTTGTTATCGTAATTGTATTCAACTTTCTGTCCGATGTTCGACGGAATCATAGGCAGGTCGTAGTTGTTGAGTATAGTACGTGTATCGCCCCAAAGTGAAGCTTTTACACCATGCATACCGAATTGGCGTTCCCAGTCTACATACATTTTGCCATACATATATTGGTACGTCGATACTGAACGGTAACTGTTGGTTTGTGAACTTACATCTCCATACTTGTCATAAGCCTCGTTGCCTTGTTGGGTTATGCTGTATTGAAATACTTGTGCCTGTTTAGTACGAACGATAGCATTACGCACTTGCGATGAGATGTTTCCCGTTGCACCAACAGAAAGTCCTCTCACCAATTTATCGAAGTCATATTTCAAATTAATGGTTCCTACGACGTCGCGGGTATTGCTTGAGATATATCCCGAACCAGTGGTCTGTGCATAGAGGTTTTGGGTATACGAAGCGTTACCACCATACGTACCGTTGGGATTTAAGACGGGATAAGCATTGTTGGGAGTTTGCCATACGTTGCTCAAAAGGTCGCTGTATCCTGTCCCCGAAATACCTCCAGGTTGGTTTCCTTCCTCTATACGTCCCATTAAAGACATGCTTACCTTAAATTCATCTGTCACGTTGATGTTTACCTTCGATGTGATGAGATACCGGTTGTACTTGAAATTGGTGTTGTAGCTATTAGCATCGCTCGTCTTGAACAATCCGTTTTCGCTGTAATATCCCAAACTTACAAAGTATTGAGCCACCCGTCCGCCACCTGTTACATTCAGATTATAGGCTTGCGACGTAGTAGAATTGTTCATAATAGCATCTTTCCAATTTACGTCGGGATGCAGATAAGGGGAAGTTCCATTACGATAGGCTTCGAAATCATCATACGTATAGAGTGGTGATTTGCCATCATTGAGCAATGCTTCGTTGAGCAAATAAGCATATTGATAAGCCGAAAGTGGATTTGGGCCAGATTTCAATGCACTGGATATACCAAACTTTCCGGTGAGTGAGAGATGGAAACCACCTTTTGCATCAGGATTTTTGGTAGTAATAATCAATGCACCACGTGAACTGCGCATTCCTAAAAACATATTGGAAAGGGCATCCTTTTGAATGGTAACCGATTCAATGGCTTCGGGATCTATGGAATACAGGTCACGTTCTACACCGTCGACAATGGCTACAGGCGATTGTCCGCGTGCTGAAATGAGAAACTCCGAATTATCTCCGTAGATACCTCCACCTACATTAGGAATAGCTCCCACTATATCGGATTTAGTATTGGCATCAGTCCGTAACAGTTGCATGCCACGGAAAGGTGATACATTAAGACCTTTCAATCGTCCTTGCAATCCGGTAAGGATGGTGGCTGACTGATATTTTATCAAGTCGTTGGTATAAACCGTCGAAGATGCCCCTAGGGTATTACTTTTAGTGTGATCCACACTGTCTATCGGTGCATCTTGTGCCTTTAGTGCGACGGCAGCTATACATAGTAGTCCCGTCGTTATCATTTTATACATATTCTGTTTCATTATCAGTAGAATATAAGGTTATCACTCGCAATAGAACGTATATATGAATGGTTCCTTCTGCGGAGGAAGAGGTATATTTAACATTACGAAGTCATCATCAGACTGTGTAACGGAGATAGATCCATCGGCATTAGTGAAGGCATATTCAATACTTACAAGCTCTGTTCCTTCAGGTACATTGAAGAACCCTTCCGGCCAGAATGTGATATTGTATGTTTTGGTATACTGATTCTCTCGTTTCATCAGGGTCTTGTCACTCTTCTCATTTACGGTATAACGGTGTCCGTCGCTAGCTACCGCCGTTCCTTCAAAATAGATCTTATCGGCCTTGACAAGTGCATTTTCGTCGTCCATGCCTCCAATGAAGCTAAAGGTTACAAAGTCGTTTTGCAATGCTGTTAATGGAGTGGTTTTGTTGAAGTGTTCGCTACAGAAGTCAGTGACAAGTCCTTCACCTTCTACTACCTCAAAACATCCGGCTTCCTCACATTTCTTTGCATCTGCACTTGTACTGAAGTTATCGTCAGTACTGTTAATAAAGAATGATGGTTTGAAACGCAGATTTTTGTTTCCTACCGGTACACGGACATAGATTGTAAAATGAATTTCATCTGCGACACCGTTATAGGGTCTTGTCCAATAGGCTGCCCATTCCATATCTTCCAGAATATTGGTACCGACACCGTATTCCTGCATGAGAGCAGCCGACCACGACAATCCTGGTTTGTTGCTAGGTTGTTCGGTCAATGGGATAAGCGTCATGTTTTGCTCACCTATATTCGGATCAAATGTATCTTCTGTGTACGAAACCCTGGCATTTTGTGCCAGATTCCAACTCTTAGGAGCCAAAAAACCGAAAACAAGTCGTTTGTCATTGCGTGGGTCTCCTTGAACCTTAATGTGTCCATGCATTTTGAAAGTAGCAGTCGTTCCGGCCTTTGCATAGTTTACGGCTTTTCCATCTATCATTTGGGTTATATCGACAGAATCGATAAAGAGGCAACTCATAACGATGAAAGTCATAAGTATAGTTGATAACGCTACGATGTGCCGTTTGCGTTGAAGCAAGCTGATTAATTTCTTTTTCATAAAGCGTTATGATTTTTAGTTTTCTGATATTTTCTTGAATACATAGGTGTAGGTATTCGAACCACACCCGGGGCTATGAGTAATCACGATGTTACGTTCGCCATTGGTAATGGGGAATAGGATATCGGTACTGGCCTGCTCCGTGGCTCCATCCTCTGTGAAATAGAGGCGAAAAGGATAATAGATATCGTCAACTTTCCACGTGCCATTGTGGCGTACCACAAAAGGCAGATAGTTTTCAATTGTGTACTTACCATCTTTCTTCAGGTCAATTTGGAACTGGCTGAAGTCCATGGTTTCGGTAATATCATTACTGTTGCGGCTCACTGTGGTGAGTTGCCACGTGCCTGATATGTCTTTGACCTGCTCCGTGTTTTTGTCAGGATCAGCAGGAGCAGAGAACGTATCACACGATGTCACAAGCAGAGTAGTCAGCAAGGCTATTGCCGCCAAATGTATGCTATGTTTCATATTTAGGGTATTTTATTAATTATAGTAGGGATTCTGTAGCAAATCTTTCGACTTCACCGTTTCATTGTAAGGAATTGGGAAGAAGTACATAGCCGGACGCCATACATGCGTGCGTACATCAAATTCTTTCCAAGTCTTTGTTCCGTCAGTGGCGCGAGTGATTTCAATGCCATGCATGGTTTTGCTTTCGGTTTGCGGAGCAATCATCCAGCGGCGTACATCAAAGAAGCGATGTCCTTCAAAAGCAAATTCAAGGCGGCGTTCTTCCTGAATGGCTTGGCGCATCTGTTTTTGTGTCATATTCTTTTTAAGTCCATACATACCATCTGCACCGGGCTCGATGCCGGCACGCTTGCGAATGAGTTTTAATATGGGATAGCAACCAAGTTGTTGTCCGCCTAGTGTTTCTTCGAAATCGGGCCCATGATATTCATTGGCTGCTTCAGCATACATCAGTAAAATGTCGGCGTAACGTATCAGTGGATCGTTGTGACGGCTTGGGTTCCATGTACTACCTTTACATAAGCGATCACATCCCTTGCGTACATAGAAACCAGTGGCAGTGCCTTGGTATACGGCATCGCTTGTTTGCCCTACGCCAATCCATGTGTTAACAACTGTGGTAGCACTGTAAGTATCGTCAGCAGGGACCAAAGCACCATCATAAATCACGGTGTTGTTGAAACGTGGATCACGATTTTGAGCGGGATTCAGAGGATCGAATGTGTATTGGCTGTTGTTAATGGGTTTACCGTCAATCATAGGGAAGGCATCTGCCAATTCTTTGTATATGTACCCGCCGTGGCGTGTTCCGGAGTGACTTCCACTAGGTGGATAGTAAGCAGCTTCATGTCCGGACTCACGTTGATACTTACGGTCGAGGATATTGCCGGCAAAGGCTCCGTTATTGTTTTTACCATCATCATCGGTTAAATTGGCATTTCGTGTATCACCGGCTTGGAATACGACGTAGAATCCGAAACCTGGTTCGGCTTTGCCGTTCAAATCTTTACTTCTAATAAAGAGATTATAGGTTCCTAGGTTGATTACTGCGCGGGCAGCATCCATTGCCGTTTTCCAACGTTCTTTATCATAAGAGGGATAGCCTACTAATTCTTTGGTATCAGTAGGAGCGAAATCACTTCCATTGAATAATGGACTAGCTGCATAGAGGCAGACACGGGCTTTAAGACCCAATGCCGCTGCCGATGAGGCGCGACCGTTTTCTTGACCTGTTCGTCGCACGGGAAGTACATTGAGTTGGACGATAGAGTCACATTGATGGGACACATACTCTACACATTCCGCCCATGTGTTGCGCGAGGTTTTCATTGTCGAAGTAGCATCATACACGTTATTACCGATAATAGGTACACCACCGTAGTGTTTCATCAGAATGAAGTAGTACCAGGCACGCAAGAAAAGTGCTTCGGATATGTATTGAGCTTTCCGGCTCTGTACCATCGGTGATCGGTCGATGTTGGCAAGGAATACGTTACACCGGCGAATGTTAGTGTAGCATTTCGACCATGCATCATCACTCACCGTAACCGGATTAACCGTACCGGTAGCAAACATCATGTTTGTCCAGATGGTTGACGAAGGATAAAATTCAGCTTCGTCACAAGCGCTTTGCAGCCCACCACCATTAGCCAAAAGGTATGTCCATCGGTTGTAGTTGATATCAAACCCGATATCGGTATAAATTCCGGTCAGGAAGTTGGCGGTATACGTACTATCTGCAAAAACGGTCTCACGATTTAAATCCGAAGTTTGGGTTTGATCGAGGAAACTGTCATTACAGGACGCAACTGTTCCTAAAAATAGGAGTAGCGTTAATGATTTCATGTACAATTTCATAGTAAAACTTATAAAATTAAAATTAAACAATTTAAAGCCAATAAGCCGAGACTAATTCACGACTTGAATTTGTATTAAGACGATTGACAAGATATACACCACTAAACACAATACTTTTTTTTCACGTATTATTATTCAGTGAAAAGGTCATTGTATTATTCGAGCAATGATAGTAAATCAAATACATCTAAAGAAAGAATTATCCGAATTAGTGGTTTTTCATTCCTGAATCGTCTTTATCCTAAACTCTAATAGTATAACATTATGAGACGCATCTTTTTGTCAACCTTTATGGCTTGTATTATCGGCTTTACAGGTGCAGAAACAAATTAAATAATCTTAAATATCTTATTAAACATGAAACCAATTCATCTTATCCTAAGTATCGCACTCCTCGCCGGAGGAGCATGTGGTGACCAGCAAGAACCTTATTACGGCAATTCAGAAGTGAAGATGCCTCAAATTGATTCCGAATGGAATCTCGAACTAATGCCAAATCGATCAGGACAATATTGGAAAGTGTTCGTCTACAAAGACTTGAAATACAATGCCCTTTTCACTCGGTCGTTGGGCTGGAATGGAGGAGACGGTGTGTTCACCACTGGTTTGCCTGACGGGAATATATTTTGGTCGTTCAATGATAGCTTCTATGGCGTAATCAATGAAAATCGTTCACGAGGTAATTGTAGTTTCCCTCGTAACAGTATTATGGTACAAACACCTGGTGAGAAGGATGAAAATCTTGTTTGGTTAGCTGATTACGTACAAACCAACGATCCTAATGCGGATAGATACTATCAGGTACGTACTCACATTCGTCATCCGAAAGCTACACTATCGGATGAAAAAATACAAGCTGGAGAAATCGATCAGGATTATCTTTATTGGGCAGGAGATGCTACGATATATAACAATCAGATGCAAATGTTGTGGGGAGCCGTTGATAATACCGATCCGAACAACTTGATGCGCCGCTTTGGTACTTGCTTGGCTACTTATAGCTTGGAAGGAAAGCCGGGTGATGCTACTTATATGAAACTTATCAGTCGTAATGATAATTTTAACGACCACACTTTAGGTTATGGCGACACTATGTGGGAAGACGAAGACGGACATATCTATCTTTACACAACTTCCAATTATAAGGTGGCTGTGGCACGTACCGCTACACGCGACCTTGGCAGCCAGTGGGAATATTATGTGGCCGATCCGCAAGGACATTTCTCGTGGACAACGCAGTACCCCTCAACCCAAGATGCTGAAAATTCTACAATTATCCCTTTGGAAAGTGCATGTTCTATGCCTTGGGTATTTAAAAAAGGTGATACCTACTACATGATCGGACAATCCATGTGGTTCGGGAGAGACGTGCTGATGTTCCGTAGTAAGCACCCTTATGGGCCGTTTGTCGACCAAAAGACTCTCTTTACATTGCCCGAATTTCTTGATAAGATTGGCGAACAACGTTATCAACATGTTTATATGGTAAATATTCATCCGGCTTTATCACGTACCGGTGAATTGGTGATCTCTACCAATACAGACTGTTCCAACTTTTGGGATAATTTCAATGCACCGGGTAGTGCCGACTTTTATCGTCCTTATTTCTATCGTGTATTTAATTGGGAATCATTGTACGATAACGATGCTCCACTTGAGTAAAAGGATTTACTATCTCTGGCGTTGATCATAAGTTTCACTGGGCTGATGCTATGATTGATGGTAATTCCATCATCGTCTCATCTCCTGAAGTTGCTTTCCCAATAGCGGTGCGTTATGCTTGGGCGGATAATCCAATCTGTAATTTATATAATGGTGTTAACCTTCCGGCATCTCCTTTCCGCACAGATGACTGGCAGGGTATTACTTATGGTAATAAATAGATATAGTAGTTTCGATTTGTCAAGTGAAATAGATGTAACACATAAAAAAATAACCATGAACAAACTCATTTGTTTAGTGATCTTCTCTTTTTTCTCAACAGGTATATATGCCCAAATGAAAAACTTGGTGCAATATGTCAATACACTGCAAGGTACCGACTCTCATTTCGGATTAAGTTATGGAAATACATACCCTACTACCGGTATGCCTTATGCCATGCATACGTGGTCTGCCCAAACAGGGAAAAATGGAGAAGGCTGGAAATATCAATATGCAGTAGATAATATCAGAGGATTCTGCCAATCCCATCAATGCAGTCCGTGGATGAGTGATTATGCAGTGTATTCTTTTATGCCGATGGTGGGGAAATTAGTTGTAAATCAGGAGATGCGGGCAACGAAGTTCAGCCATGATAATGAAATTGCCAAGCCACATTATTATAAAGTGATGCTGGATAATGGAATTACAACCGAGATGGCTCCAACTACTCGTGGTGTACATTTACGCTTTTCTTATCCCTCTACTGAAGACGCCTATCTGGTAATTGACGGATATACAGATATGAGTGAAATCAAGATTGATCCGGCTAAGAGACAAATTTCCGGTTGGGTGAATAACCAACGTTTTGTAAATAACTCTAAGACATTCCGTAGTTACTTTGTAGTGCAGTTCGATAAAGTATTTGAGGATTACGGTATGTGGGAAAATCAGAAAGATGAGATTTTCCCTAAAAAGTTGGAAGGAGAAGGCAAAGGCTATGGTGCTTATATCAAATTTAAGAAAGGATCGAAAGTACAGGCAAAGGCTGCTTCTTCCTATATCAGCGCAGAGCAGGCTGTGATTACACTGAACGACGAACTGGGTAAAGATAAGAATTTGGAAACCACCAAAATACGTGGACATAAAACGTGGAATGAATTATTGAACCGAATCCAGGTAGAAGGTGGAACAGACGAACAAATGAAAACTTTCTACTCCTGCCTTTTCCGTGCCAATCTCTTTTCACGCAAATTCTATGAACGTAAAGCAAACGGAGAACCTTATTACTATAGTCCTTATGACGGTAAAGTATATGACGGATATATGTATACTGATAATGGATTCTGGGACACTTTCCGTTCTCAATTTCCATTAACTAATATTCTGCATCCTACTATGCAGGGACGTTACATGAATGCCTTGCTTGCCGCACAAGAACAATGCGGATGGTTACCTTCCTGGTCAGCTCCCGGAGAAACAGGAGGAATGTTGGGTAATCATTCCATTTCATTACTAGCAGATGCGTGGGCAAAAGGGATTCGGACTTTTGATCCGGAGAAAGCTTTGAAAGCATACGCACACGAAGCCATGAATAAAGGTCCTTGGGGAGGCGCCAACGGACGCGGTTTCTGGAAAGAATATTTTGAACTGGGATATGTTCCTTATCCGGAATCAATGGGATCGAGTGCACAGACAATGGAATATGCATACGATGATTTCTGTGGCTACCAACTGGCTAAGATGACTGGAAACAAACATTATCAGGAAGTCTTTGCCCGTCAGATGTATAATTATAAAAACGTATTCGATCCGTCTATCGGTTTTATGCGTGGAAAAGGCGTCGATGGTAAATGGCAGGAACCGTTTGACCCGTTGGAGTGGGGTGGACCTTTCTGCGAAGGTAATGCTTGGCATTATACCTGGTCCGTATTCCATGATGTAGAAGGATTAATAGACTTGTTCGGAAGCGACCAAAGATTTACGACCAAAATGGATTCGGTATTCGCCCTTCCCAGCACTATTAAACCGGGAACTTACGGAGGAGTGATCCATGAAATGAAAGAAATGGAACTGGCAGGTATGGGACAATATGCACACGGCAATCAGCCGATTCAGCACATGCCTTATCTGTATAGCTATGCCGGTCAACCGTGGAAAACCCAGTATTGGGTACGCCAGATCGTTGAAAGATTGTATAATTCCACAGAAAGAGGATATCCGGGAGACGAAGACCAAGGCGGTATGTCATCATGGTATATCTTGAGCTCATTAGGCATTTATGCCGTTTGTCCGGGTACGGATGAGTATGTAATTGGCAGTCCGTTATTTAAGAAAGCTACTATAACGATGGAAAACGGCAATAAATTCGTGATTGAAGCGAACAACAATAGTAAAGAGAATCTCTATATCCAGTCTGCTACCTTAAATGGACGTGTGTTGGATAAGAATTTTATCAGATACGACGATATAGCAGACGGAGGAATCATCCGCTTCGAAATGGGGAGTCAGCCGAATAAAGAACGATGTACGTCGAAGTATGCCGCTCCTTTCTCTTTGTCGAAAGAATAAGAAACTAAAAAGTGTAACGAGAATACAGTATGAAAAATAAAGTTTTAACAGGTTTATTATTGGTTTTGATTGGAGGGTGGGGGAGTCTCTCGGCGCAGAGCGCCGGGAGTAATTATTCCCGTCAGGTAAATACCCTGATAGGAACGAAAGGTGTGGGTCTGACTTCGGGATATCTTTATCCCGGAGCCACCTACCCTTATGGAATGGTGCAGTTTACCCCCTCTTACTTTTCCAAACGTTCCGGATTCGTCATCAACCAATTGAGTGGCGGCGGTTGCGAACACATGGGCAACTTCCCTACTTTTCCGGTAAAAGGCAAACTGAAGATGTCTCCGGACAATATTCTCAACTATCGTATCAATATCTCTGAAGAAAAAGGACATGCAGGTTATTATGAGGCAATGGTGCAGGAAGACATCAAAGCTAAACTGACTGTGACCGAAAGAACTGGTATGGCGAGTTATGAATATCCGGCCGATCAGCAATATGGTACGGTAATTATCGGTGGAGGTATTTCCGCTACTCCGATAGAGCAGGCCGCCATCGTTATTACTGCACCGAATAAGTGTGAAGGATATGCAGAAGGTGGTAATTTCTGTGGACTCCGTACACCGTATAAAGTCTATTTTGTAGCAGAGTTTGATACGGATGCGTTGGAATCGGGAACATGGAAAAGAAATGAACTGAAGCCGAACACGACTTTTGCTGAAGGAGAATACTCCGGAGTCTATTTTACTTTTGATGTAAATAAGAAGAAAAATATCCAATATAAGATTGGGGTTTCTTATGTATCAGTAGAAAATGCACGCGAGAATCTGAAAGCGGAGAATACCGGATGGGATTTCCTGCAGATTCAGAATCAGGCAGAATCCAAATGGAATCATTATTTGGGTAAGATTGAAGTAGAAGGAACCAATCCGGATCGTACCACTCAATTTTATACCCATCTGTATCGTTCATTCATTCACCCGAACGTATGTAGTGATGTGAATGGGGAATACATGGGAGCTGATTTCAAAGTGCATAAATCACGTTCCAAGCACTATACTTCTTTTAGCAACTGGGATACCTATCGTACACAGATTCAACTATTGTCAATCCTTGATCCTGAAGTAGTCTCTGATATTGTTATTTCTCACCAATTGTTTGCCGAAGAAGCAGGTGGTGCTTTCCCGCGTTGGGTGATGGCTAATATAGAGACCGGCGTGATGCAAGGAGATCCGACTCCTATCCTGATATCCAATGCTTACGCTTTTGGTGCCCGCAATTATGACCCGAAACCGATTTTCAAAACCATGAGAAAAGGAGCGGAAGAACCGGGAGCAATGTCACAGGAGGTTGAGGCTCGTCCGGGACTGAAACAGTATTTGGATAAAGGATATTACAACGCTTCTATACAACTAGAATATACTTCCGCTGATTTTGCAATCGCACAATTTGCCTTACATGCCGTAGGAGATGAGTTTGCAAGCTGGCGTTATTTCCATTTCGCACGTTCATGGAAGAATCTGTATAACCCGGAAACCGGATGGTTGCAATCACGTAATCCGGATGGTTCGTGGAAACCACTGACTGAAGATTTCCGTGAATCGACCTATAAGAATTATTTCTGGATGGTGCCATACGACATTGCCGGACTGATAGAAATTATCGGAGGCAAAGCAGCGGCAGAAAAACGCCTGGATGAATTCTTTACTCGTCTGGATGCCGGCTATAATGATGCCTGGTTCGCTTCCGGCAATGAACCGAGTTTTCACATTCCTTGGATATACAACTGGGTCGGAACTCCCTATAAAGCACAGGAGATTATTAACCGTGTATTGAATGAACAGTATTCAAGCAAAATTGATGGTCTGCCGGGCAATGATGATTTAGGGACGATGGGCGCCTGGTATGTGTTCGCTTGTATCGGTCTTTATCCCGAAATACCGGGAGTGGGAGGCTTTACGGTGAACACTCCGATATTCTCATCCGTGAAAGTTCATTTGAAGAAAGGGGATATGGTGATAAAAGGCGGTTCGGAAAAGAATATTTATATCAAGTCCATGAAGCTGAACGGTAAACCGTATGACAGTACATGGATCGATTGGGACCAACTGAATAATGGGGCTACAATAGAATACACTACCTCGTCCAAGCCTGACGTGAAGTGGGGAACTTAAGTGACACCTCCCTCTTTTCCTTAAAGCAAATTAACGAGGCATATAAGTTTATATCATAAATTTAGGCACGGATTACACGGATTAACGCTGTTGTTCTATATATTCATCACTCTAAAAACCGTGAAATCCGTGTAATCCGTGCCTCCTAACCATCTAAGATTATTTTGTAAAAGTACTTATTTATAATATCAAACGTGAAAATGAAAAGAAAACTACAAAACATAGCTTATCTACTGATGGCTGCCGCATTAGTCACTTCCTGTGGCGGGAAGAAGCAGACATCTGAATTCCCGGATTGGGCATGGGCAGATTTCCAGCGTCCGGAAGGTATTAATCCGATTATTTCTCCTGACACTACAACCTTTTTCTATTGTCCGATGAGACAGGATTCAGTAGCATGGGAAGCGAGTGATACGTTTAATCCCGCTGCTACTGTTTATAATGGAAAAGTAGTAGTCCTCTACCGGGCTGAAGATAACTCGGCAACCGGTATCGGATCACGTACCTCCCGTTTGGGATATGCCTCTTCTGACGACGGACTACACTTCAAACGAATGTCCGTACCTGTATTTTATCCGGCAGACGATAGTCAGAAAGAACTGGAAAATCCCGGCGGTTGCGAAGACCCACGTGTTGCTGTAACAGAAGACGGGCTTTACGTAATGCATTACACACAATGGAACCGCAAACAGGCACGTTTGGCAGTGGCCACCTCGCGTGATCTTCAAACGTGGGAAAAACATGGACCGGCTTTCGCAAAAGCATACAACGGAAGATTCATAGATGAATTTTCCAAATCTGCCTCTATCGTAACCAAATTAATTGACGGCAAACAAGTGATTGCCAAGATTGACGGCAAATACTGGATGTACTGGGGAGAAAAGTTTGTGAATGTATCCACTTCCACGGACC
>PPYE01585315.1_pt1 | contig 21758 bp, 31 predicted proteins | sample 1559881 | NCBI WGS metagenome assembly PPYE01 (sample SAMN08240022, study PRJNA423297) | Human gut metagenome, whole genome shotgun sequencing project.
ATAGACTGGGATAGAATGCGGGAGATGTACGGAGAGTTTATGAGCAAGAAAATGGACTTACGTTAGTCTGCAAAACTGAAATTTGCGATACGAAGGAGAGTGATATGCATGTCGGCCAAAGCGGAGGCATTATATGACCTATATGACTGCGGGAGACTGGATGGGCGATACAGCACATCGGAATTAATGGTGATGTTAGGTATCCGGCATCGTACCATGATTCCCAACTATAGTGTCTCAGGAGTGCTATATCGTAAGCGCTACCTATTTGAAAGGGTGGATAATGAGCCAATAAGTAAGGCGTTGGCAGCGGAGTGGGACAAGACAAGGAAACAGATATTGGAGCAATAATAGGCAAGCCGGGGGAATCCCCCGGCAAATAAAAACGAAAGCAGAGAACATATGTACGAAACAGTGAAACAGCGGTGGACACCCGCCAAGATGACTCCACCGCTACCATAGTAACTACCTGAGTATATTATATCCTACTCAGGTGGAAAAATCAATGAGGAGGATATGATATGGGCACACAGGCAGTTAAAGCGGAAATCATCAACAATGTTATGGTAGCAATGTCTTATTATATCCAGCAGCAGACAGTATTAATGATGCTGGAACAGGTAATGCAACAGGAACTGGTCAGGGTTAACATGGAGGAGATTACCACCCTGCCAGCAGAACGGAAGGACAGCATTGCAGAGCGGAATAAGTACCTCATCCAGCTTTTCATGATTAAGAAGCGGAACCTCAAGCGTGGAACATTGGAAGGATACCTGGGAGCCATCAAGCGGCTAATGACGGTTATCAGTAACAAGTCGTTGGATCAGGTAGATGAGACGGATATAGAATGGTATCTGGCCCAATATGAGCGGCGCGAAGGACTGCATGGGAAACTGGAGACTACTACATACAATAACGAGCGGAGGTTTCTGTCAGCCTTTTACACCTGGATGAGGAAATCTAAGTTCATAGCGGATAATCCGGTGGAAAGTACGGAGCCGAAAAAGGTAATCCTTAAACCTATTGATTATTATTCGCCGGAGGAAATCATACGCATCCGTGATGCCTGTCGGAATGTGCGTGAGAGGGCCATCATCGAGGTATTCCGCAGTACCGGCGCCAGAGTGGGAGAGATTGCAGAGATTACCCTGGAGCAAGTCAACCTGGAGACAGGAGATATCTGGATTCAGGGAGAGAAGGGCGGGAAATATCGTACATTGTATCTGGATGACGATGCAAAACATTATTATAGGCTCTATCTTGATGCACGGACGGATGATAGTCCATATATGTTCACCAGGACCAGGAGACCCTATGGTAAGATGACCACATGCTCATACCGGAGCATAATGAAGGCCATAGGAAGGAGGGCCGGTCTCACATGCAGGGTGTATCCACATAAAATGAGGAAAACCCTGGGGATGAACCTCAAAAACAAGGGGGTGGATATAGGAACCATCCAGGAGGTCCTGGGACATGCCAGCCCAGCAGTAACATCACAGTATTATGCACAGTCAACACCACATACACTGAGGAGTGTCAGGGAGCGGGTGGCTGTATAGGAGGATATATAAATTGAATATAACAAGTAAAAGATTGGATGATTATAGAAACAAAATCCGGTGGGATATTAAGTGTTTAGAGTTAGAAATTTATGAGATGGTTAATACAGATGCAGGAATAGGAAATAGCACTATTATGGACTATCGGGATGGATACCCAAGACCTCAGAGCGTGGTTGGATTTGACCGAAACAAATATATGAGGAAAGTGGAAATACTTAAGCGGAAAAAGAAGGAAGCCACAGAAATCAAGGAATGGCTGGAAGGAATAGAGGACGGACAGACACGGACTGTATTTAAGCTTTGGTATATGGACAGGCTTACTTGGAAATCCATTGCAAAGAAAATTGGAGTGCCACATAATGAGGATTTTCCCCGTAAATGTATAAGGGATGCATATCTTAAAAAAATGGGGATTAAATGACGATTTTCCGTCTTTTCCGATTTTTCCGTTTTATACTATAATTAGGCCAAAGGGCAAGTGCCTGCGGCCTTCCCACATCTGCTTGAAAAAGCGGCGTACCTACTGCGATAAATAGGAACAATGCCGGGAAACCGGCACTGATGCGAGGTAGAGCAGTCTGGCAACCTGATGGCCCCATAAGCCATAGGTCGGCGGTTCGAATCCGTCCCTCGCTATGAAACAAGGCATCCTAAACGGGTGCCTTTTCCATATCAAAATCCCGGTGCCTGAAACACAGGGCAGCCGGGCCTCCTATATAATTGGATAAAATTACCATATGCACAGACAACCAGATAAATTATAATGTCATAGGATAAGGGGGAAGCATAATGAAACTGACCGAGAAGGAATCACAGATATACCAGTACATCCTTGCTTACACGCAGGAGCATATGTATGCACCGACCATAAGGGAGATAGGGAAAGCAGTAGGATACAAATCCACATCGACCGTGGCATCATACCTTGAACGTCTGGAAGCAAAGGGTATGATAGAGGTGGGGCAGGATTCGCCCAGGGCAATACGGCTGGTTGGGTACAGCATCGTGTCAAATTCCATGATTGAGGAACTGAATAAACTGAGGGTAGTCACAAAGGGCATCTGAGCAATCAGGTGTCCTTTAACATATTATCAAGGAGGAATAGACATGGAAGAGAAAGCAATGAAACCATTGCTGGGAGTTAAACCAGCGAGGATTGTTATTACTGATAGGAACCTGGACCTTACTAAGGCAATATGGGAACGCACCATGCAGGAGAAGATAACTGCTGCTGATTACCGGTTGATGGCCATATGGGCATCGGAAATAACACTGAACTGCAACATGATGTTGGCATTGGATAAAACAGTGAAGATGATGGGCGAGTAGCGTAGTATAAAGCGAGTAAAGGAGGTGAGCCTAATGGCGAAAGGGAAATTTGAATATTGGTTAACACCGGAAGGCTTGCTGAAATTAGAAGCTTGGGCGCGAGACGGGTTAATAGATGAGCAGATAGCAGAGAATGCCGGAATTACCCCATCAACGTTATATGAGTGGAAAAAGAAGTATCCGGATATATCGGAGGCCCTAAAAAAGGGAAAAGAGGTTGTTGACATCCAGGTTGAGAATGCACTGCTTAAGAGAGCACTTGGATATTCATACAAGGAAACCAAGACAGAAGAAACGGCCGATGGAGATAAGGTCACAGTCACGGTCAAGGAGGTTGTACCAGATACCACTGCACAGATATTCTGGCTTAAGAACCGAAGGCCAGATAAGTGGAGGGATAAGCAGGACATTGAGCACAGTGGACAGATAGGAGGGGTGATGATAATTGACGACATCCCAAAGCCAGACACAAGTTAGACTATCTGAGCTGATTGCCCCTTCCTTCTATGACCTCCACCGGGATATTGCAGCTCATCAGCATACGCATTATAAACTTGCTGGTGGTCGTGGTTCCACAAAATCGTCGTTCATCAGTCTGGAAATCCCTTTGGGGATGATGCAGGACCCGCAGGCCAATGCCATTGCAATGCGTAAGGTAGGGCGGTTCCTGGAGGAATCTGTGTTTCAACAGCTTATATGGGCAGTCAATGCTCTTGGCGTGGCAGATAAATGGAAAATACGCTATTCGCCACTGAGCCTGACATACATACCGTTTGGAAATAAAATAATCTTCCGTGGGGCGGATGACCCGCAAAAGATTAAATCTGTAAAGCTGGCAAATGGGTACTTTAAGTATATCTGGTTTGAGGAGCGAGCAGAGTTTGACGGAGACTCAGAGGAACGTACCATACTTCAGTCATTGATGCGTGGCGGCCCGAAATACTATGTTTTCTATTCCTGGAATCCACCAAAGTCTATGAATAACTGGGTGAACCAGGATATCCTTCAAAGCCGGGAGAATACCATTGTCCACCATAGTGATTACAGGACAGTGCCGCCGGAGTGGCTGGGAGAAGATTTTTTCATAGAAGCTGAAGTCCTGAAGGAGACCAAACCGAAAGCATATGAACATGAATATCTGGGGATTGCTACAGGAACCGGAGGCCAGGTATTTGAGAATGTGACAGTCAGACCCATCACGGAGGAAGAGATGGCACGGTTCGACCGGATATACCAGGGCCTTGACTTCGGCTTCGGTGCAGACCCGGCTGCATATGAAAAGATGCATTATGACAGGACGCGCAAGCGTCTTTTTCTGTTTGGTGAAGTGTACGGAACCCGGATGGGGAATACCAGGCTGGCGGGCAGGATTCGGACATACAATCCACTCAATAAAGTAGTAACGGCCGACAGTGAGGATCCCAGGGCAATTGATGCATTGAATGAACTGGGTTTGCGGGTAGTCGGTGCCAGGAAAGGGCCTGGGTCAGTGGACTTTGGCATGGAGTTCCTAGCCGATGAAGTAAATGAAATCATCATTGACCAGCATCGTTGTCCGAATGCCGCAAGGGAATTCACCGGGTATGAGTTGGAGCAGGATAAGAATGGGAACTTCAAAGGCAGCTATCCGGACAAGGATAACCATACCATTGACGCAGTTCGGTATGCGCTGGAGGATGTAATGACAAACAGGAAGGCAAAGGTCAGGAAGAAATCCGATTACGGTTTACATTGAGGAGGTGGTTACCATATATACATATACAATGCCGCATGATGGATGGGATGAGCTTAACCCGGATAAGCAGGCTATCCGCACTCTAATCATGAAACACCAAAAGGAAGTGCGGAGATTAAAGAAACTGAAACAATATTATGAAGGACAACACAAGATACTGGGTGAGAAGAGAAAGACAAAGCTGGTCTGTAACCATGCAAAGGATATTTCAGACACAGCCAGTTCTTATTTTATCGGAAATCCTGTAAGCTACAAAAGCCAGCAGGACATCAAGCCGATGATGGATGCATTTGAGGTTGCCGGAGCCGATGAGGCGGATGGTGATAACGGACTTGATTTATCTATATATGGGCGGTGCTATGAATATGTGTATCCAGAGGAGGGTGGTACTGACCTGACAATCAAGACACTGGAGCCTGAAAATACTTTCGTTGTCTATGATGACACCATTGAGCAGCGGGAGCTGTTTGCAGTTTATTATTATGCCAAGAAGGATGATAGTGATAAACATCAGACGGTCTATGTTGCTACGGTACTCACCAAACAATATAAGTATGTATTAAATATACAGGATATTGAAGATACACAGGCACTTATTGAGACTCCTGACCCACATTATTTCGGTGAAGTCCCAATAATTGAGTACAGGAACAACAAGCTTGCGATAGGGGACTTTGAGCTGCAGATACCATTGATAGATGCTTACAATGCTCTGATGAGTGACCGTATCACCGATAAAGAGCAGTTCATAGACTCAATCCTTGCCCTATATGGAACCTTACTGGGGGATGAGGATACGAAGGATGCTGACGGGAAAACCGCCGCACAGCGGCTTAAGGATGATAAGCTGCTGGAACTTCCTAAGGATGCAAAGGCGGAATATCTGACCAGGACATTCGATGAGACAGGCGTGGAGATATTGAAAAAGGCTGTTGAGCAGGATATACATAAATTCTCACACATCCCATGCATGACAGATGAATCCTTTGGCGGGAATGTATCCGGGGTTGCAATGGAGTTTAAGCTACTAGGTATGGAGAATATCACCAAAATTAAGACACGGTATTACAAAAAAGGGCTGCGTAAGCGGATGCGTCTGTTTTCGGGATGGTTGAGTAAGAGCCGAGCGATAAATATTGATATATCCGGCATCACCCCAACATTTACCCGTGCGCTTCCTAAAAATCTCCTGGAAATCAGTCAGATCATCTCCAATCTGTGGGGAAAGATAAGCAAAAGGACTTTGCTGTCTCAGGTACCGTTTGTGGATGATGTGGATGCGGAGGTTGCTGCGGTGGAAAAGGAAGCCGAAGAGGCATTAAAACAGCAGCAGGCCATGTTTGGTATCGGGACTAATGCACCGCCGCCGGATGATGTAGATGAGTAGCCTATCATACTGGGAGCGTCGGAAAGCCCAGAAAATGTTTGAATATATGCAGTCTGCGGAGGATACCGCGGACGATATCGCAAAGTTATATCAAAAAGCTTCCGGGTATATCAGCCATGAGCTGGATAAAATATTTGAGCGGTATAAGCGCAAGCATCACTTGACTGACGCGGAGGCATATAGGTTACTAAATGACTTAAAGGACAAGACATCGTTGGATGAACTGAAACAGGCATTAAGGGCGCCAGGAAGAGGACAGACAGCAGCAGATATCCTCGCAGAACTAGAAAGCCCGGCATTCCGAGCAAGGCTTGAACGGCTCCAGCAGCTCCAGAACCAGATAGACATGACCATGCAGCAGATTTATAAGCAGGAAAAGGTCAGGAGCACCAGCCATTATGTAGACCTCGCCAATGAGTCATATTATAGGAGCATTTTCGATATCCAGCAACGGACGGGGCTGGGTTTTTCTTTTGCCACCATTGACCCAAAGGCTATTGATGAGGTAATCAACAGCAGGTGGTCCGGCACCAATTACTCAGGGCGTATCTGGCATAACACCAGGGCGCTTGCACAGGACCTCAAACAGGAGTTGCTTATCAATCTGGTAACTGGCCGGACTGACAGCGAGGTGGCCGACATCATAGCCAACAAGTACGCCCAGGGTGCCAGCAATGCCCGAAGGCTGGTGCGAACGGAATCCTGCAACCTGGCTAATCAGATGGAGATGCAGTCCTATGAGGAATGTGGGATTGAGACATATATCTACGTGGCGACCCTGGACATTAAGACCTCTTCTGTTTGCCGGGGACTGGACGGGAAGAGGTTCCCGGTATCTGAACAGCAACCTGGAAAGAACTGCCCTCCCATGCATCCATGGTGCCGGTCCACAACCATCTGTGATATCTCAAAAGCGGAATTATCCCAGATGCGGCGTAGGGCCAGAAATCCGGTTACTGGAAAGAATGAGGAAATACCGGCCAGTATGACCTATGAGCAGTGGTATGCGAAATATGTAAAGGGAAGAAAAGAAGCAGAAGAGAAGGAGAAACAGATGAAGCGAAGAAAAAAGAAAGGTTAGGTGGTCCATACATCTCCCTCTGGGCGGCGGGGTGAAGCTGCTTAAACAAGCAATAGAACATAAGCACGCAGGAAGCCACTGGGTGTTATTTTTATGCAACGGTCTGGGCGTATGAACAGACTGGGGCGGAAAGGATAGAAACTATGAGAACAGAACCAATGTATCAGAAGATGAATTTACAGCTTTTTGCGGAACCGGCGTCAGACACTGCCACAACACCAGAGCCAGAACCAAAGCCGGAGCCTGGATTAGACCCTGCCCCACAGAGTTTTGACGATGTCCTGAAAAACAAGGATTATCAGGCTGAGTTTGACCGCAGAGTGCAGAAGGGGATTGATACCGCCCTTGCAAAGGCACAGGAGAAATGGCAGGCACTTACTGATGATAAGCTGTCCGAGGCTGAGAAACTGGCAAAAATGACAAAAGAAGAGAAGGCACAGTATCTTGCGCAGAAACAGGAGAAGGCGCTGGAGGCCCGTGAGGCTGACATAACCAAGCGTGAACTGATGGCAGAAGCAAAGAACACATTAGCAGAAAAGAAGCTGCCTGTTGGACTTGCAGAAGTTTTAGATTACACGGATGCCGAATCATGTAGCAAATCCATTGAAGCGGTGGAGAAAGCCTTCCAGGAGGCCGTACAGGCTGCTGTGGAAGAGAAACTTAAAGGTGGGACACCACCAAGGAAAGCGCCGTCAGGTGGGGAAGATGACCTGGAAAAACAGGTAGAATCCCTGATGATGGGAATTTAAGAAAGGATGGTAAAAGAATATGCCAATTAACACATTAGCAACAGCAACACTTTTTCAGAACACTTTGGATAAGGTAGCAATACGGGAAGCCGTCACGGGATGGATGGATGCAAATGCCGGACAGGTCATTTACAATGGTGGCGCCGAGGTGAAAATCCCTAAGATGTCCGTCCAGGGACTGGGGGATTATGACAGGGACAATGGATATCAGCAGGGTGGCGTTACCCTGGAGTATGAAACCAGGAAGATGACCCAGGACAGGGGACGTAAGTTCCAGCTTGACCCAATCGACATTAACGAGAACAACTTTGTGACCACGGCAGCCGCAGTCATGGGCGAATTCCAGCGCATGTATGTCGTACCTGAGATTGATGCATACCGTATCAGTAAGATTGCAACAGAAACAATCGCAGCGAAGAAGGCTGGCATGGTGTCCTATGGCTATACACCGGGATCCACCGGGACCTCGGCCCTTCGGAAAATCAAGGAAGGAATCAAGGCAATCCGTGAACTGTACAACGGCCCGCTTGTAATCCATGCGACACCTGACATGATTATGGAACTGGAAATGGAACTGTCCGGTAAGATTATAAGTACCACGTTTTCAAAGGGAGGAATTGATACTGCGGTTCCTTCAGTGGATGGGGTACCAATTGTGTCCACACCTTCCAACCGTATGTATACGGCAATCACTATCTACGATGGTAAGACCTCAGGGCAGGAACAGGGCGGCTATGTGAAGGGCACCACAGCGAAGGATATCAACTTCTTTATCTGCCCGCGCACAACACCCATTGCAGTCACTAAGCAGGATATCATGCGTATCTTTGACCCTACCATCAACCAGAAACTGAATGCGTGGCAGATGGATTATCGTAGGTTCCACGACATCTGGGTGCTGGACAATAAACTGGATAGCATCTACCTGAGCATTAAGGATGCTGCTCCGTCTGAAGGATAAGGAGGTAGTTTATGAGGCTGATTAAGGATAATGTGGAGCGAGTTGCAGACGGTGCCAAGGCAGACAAGCTGAAGACCTTGGGGTTTAAGGAAATTGGAAGTGCAGCGGCAGAAGTGGTAGGACCTGAGGATAAATCTCCAGATAAAATGTCTGTTGCTGAGTTAAAGGCCCTGGCCAAGGAAAAGGGAATAGAAGGGGCCAGCTCCCTGACCAAGGCGGAACTGCTGACTGTCCTTAAGGATGTGATGGACAGTGACTGATATTGATAGGCTGAAGAAACTGACCGGGGAGGGAGACGAGGTACTGATTTCCATCCTGTTAGAGGATGCCACGGCCTTTGTGCTGTCCTATACAGGGCGCACAAGGATTGTGACTGGGCTGGAAAAGGCCGTGCGTGACCTGGCTGTGATAGCCCTTAACCGGATAGGCACAGAGGGCGAGTCCAGCCGGAGCGGCGGAGGGGAATCATACAGCTTTGATAACGCCCCAAAGTACATCTATGACACGCTGAACAGGTACAGGCTGGCAAGGATAGGAGGCAGGACGTATGAGGCTAAGACGGTGCAGGTTGGGGACGTACCATCACCGGGCAGCAATACCTAAAAAGGACAGTGAGGGAAGCACATATACGGAGTATGGACCGGCTGTATCCTTCCAGGCCGAGGAGTGGCCGGCAGGTGGAAAGGTACAGGCTGAGATGTATGGGCAGCGGCTGCCTAATATCCGTAACCTGAGAATCCAGGGAGCCTATCAGGAAGTGACTGGGGCCGGCAAGGCAAGCTATGAAATCAAGGACGGTCCGGTCATCACGGCCAATGACGGGATATGCCTGTATGTCTCTGGAGGGGCGGAACCGGATTATAGGGTGGTTGCCATATACCCTTACCGGTTCCTGACACTGGAGGTGGAAAAGTTATGATACAAGGACAGAAGGAGTTGGAGAGGAAGTTTGCGGCATTGGAACAGGTCTGTGACCAGCAGATGGAGCGGCTTGTGGGGCAGCAGACCAAACGCATACAGGCCGAAGCCAAGCTATTGTGTTCTGTCCAAGACGGAGAGTTGAGAAATAGCATCAAGTCAATGACAGAGAGCATGGATGACCGGGTAATGGGAACTATCTATACCAATAAATCATATGCCATGCATGTTGAGATGGGGACCGGCCCCAAAGGTGCCGCAAACCATGCGGGGATATCCCCCGTAGCCAATCCATCCTATACCATGTCCCCATGGTGGATTCATGAAAGCCAGATAGATAAGAAGGTAGCAGAAGAGTATCACTGGTTTTATCTTGATACACCGGATGGACGGTTTTACCAGTGTACAGGACAACCGGCGCAGCCATTCATGTATCCTGCCTTGAAGGATAATGAGGACAAGGTGGTGGAGAGGATGGAGAAGGCCCTGAAACGCGAATTGAGGAAGGGGTGTAGATAATGATTAATGTTAAGGACGAGGTTTACGCAGCCCTGCTGTCTGTTACAGACAACGTGACAGACAGTTATCCTAAAGACTGGGAGAAGGATTTAGCCATCCAGTATATGGAAGAGGATAACAAGGTTGTAGAGTATACGGATATGAAGGAACAGAAAGCCTATGTCAGATACCGCGTTGACATCTGGCACCGTAAGAGTACATCATCAGCCACAGTGGCTGTAGATACGGCAATCGCAAAACTTGGGCTACTGCGGACACAATGTATGGATGTGGATGACCCAAGCGGAAGGAAGCATAAGCAGATGCGGTATGAGATGGTGATTGACGTGGAGACCGGGCAGGTCTACCACAACATGTAAGAAAGGAGACAATAAATGTTAGCGAATGGAGCAAAGCTGGGATATAAAAAATCTGGCGGGTCCACTTATACGGACCTACCGGGTTTGAAGGAAATCCCCGAGATGGGGATTAATCCGGAGAAAGTTGAGAATACCTGTCTGACAGATAAAAACAAGCAGTATGAAAATGGCATTGGTGATGCTGGTGATATTACATACAAATTTAAGTATGATAATTCAAAGGCTGATTGCCCATACCGTGTGATGCGGGCGGCACAGGATTCTGGTGAGGTATTATCCTTCCAGGAAACATTGGTCGATGGCACCACCACGGAGTTTGAAGGCCAGGTGTCCGTCAAGAGGACAGGCGGAGGAGTGAATGGCGTGATTGAGTTTAATCTGGCGATATCATTACAGAGTGATCTTACCGTAACAGACCCGGAATAAGGAGGATGATGGAATATGGGACAGTTTGGAATGGATGAAGAGAATGAGGCCGAGAAGAAGGTTGAAACAGTCGAGGAACTTAAGAAGAGAAGAAAGGCTTTTGCATATTGGACTGTGGGTGGAGAGGATTACAAACTTAAGCTTACCACCCAGCAGATTTGTAAATTGGAAGAAAAGTTCCGATGTAACTTAGTGACGCTGATTATGCAGAGTGGTGGATTGCCACAGTTGGGGATCATGCTTACTGTGATTCAGGCGGCCATGACGCCCTGGAAACACGGTGTTAAATATAAGGATGTACAGGCCTTGTATGACCAATATGCAGATGAGGGCGGCACCCAAATGGACCTCATGGTTGATGTAATCATGGAAATTATGCTGGTGAGCGGTTTTTTTACGGAGAACCAGAGGGAGAGTGTGATGGACAAGAGGGAGGACCTCAAGGAAGAGATGTAACTATATCCGACCTCGTTTATGAGTTATACCCTCTTGCTTTGGATTGTGGCATAAGGCCGGATGAATTCTGGGGATATTCCCTGGGTGAAATCCGCGACCTTATGGACTCATATGCGAGGATGGAGCAGAGGCGGGTTAAGGAGCAGATTACCTCCCGCTTCCAATTATCTGACCTTATAGGGCTACACATGCAGAAGCTTTTTGACAACAAGAATGAGATTAAGCTTCCAAATGTATGGGATATATACCCGGACTTGTTCGCCGAAGAACAGGAAGCTTATGAGGAGCGACAGAGAGCCGAAGCATTGGAACAGGCAAAGATATCCAGACGAGAATATGCCGCAAGGTTCAACGAGATGCGCAGGCAGCGCGGCCTAATTTAAAATATGGAACAGAAAGGCGGTGAGGATAACGGACGGTAGCGGAATGACCCTTGAAAAGCTTAAGGTCATCATTGAGGCGTACACGAAGCCATACCAGGAGCAGATGGAAAAGGTACAGGCTAAGACGGCACAGGTAACAAATCAAATAGAGCGGCAGACTGCCAGAATAGCAAACGCCTGGAAACGGGTAGGAGCTATTCTGGCATCGGTACTGAGCATTGCGGCTATTGTGGCATTTGGAAAATCGTGTATAGAGCTGGGAAGCAATCTAACCGAAGTACAGAACGTTGTCGATGTTACCTTCGGCTCTATGTCCGGCAGGGTGAACGAGTTCGCGAAAGACGCGGCTAAATCATTCGGTCTGTCGGAGACGATGGCAAAAAAGTATATGGGTACATACGGCGCTATGGCTAAGTCATTCGGCATAGCAGGAAAAGCCGGATACGATATGTCAGCAGCCATAACAGGACTTACAGGTGATGTAGCATCATTCTATAATCTCTCTCAGGATGAAGCCTACACGAAGCTTAAGAGCATATTCACAGGAGAGACAGAAAGTCTCAAAGACCTTGGCGTTGTCATGACCCAGACAGCCCTGGACCAATACGCTCTTAATAACGGATTTGGAAAAACAACAGCAAAGATGACTGAGCAAGAAAAGGTCATGTTGCGGTATCAGTTTGTTATGTCCCAGCTTTCGGATGCATCAGGAGACTTTGCCAGGACAAGCAATTCCTGGGCCAACCAGGTACGCATCTTACAGCTACAGTTTGATGCCCTGAGAGCAACAATAGGCCAGGGCCTTATCAATGCCTTTACGCCCGTAATCCAGGTTATTAATACCATCCTTGCAAAGTTGCAGACGTTAGCTGAGTACTTCCGGGCTTTTACGGTTGCTATATTTGGTGATGCAGCAGGCGGGAGTGGGAGTGTGGCAGATTCTATGGATTCCGCAGCTGGTTCTTCTGGGAACATTGCAGATAACATGGGGAGTGCGGCAAACTCAGCGAAGGAAATGAATCGCCAGCTTGCCAAGTTTGATGAGCTTAATAATTTAAGCTCTAACCGTAATTCTGGTGGTGCTGGAGGCGGAGGCGGCGGGGGTATCCTGGGAGACCTGGACCTTGGAATGAACAATGTACAGGCACAGGCAGACTTGATATCAAGCAAGATAATTGATGCCTTTAAGGTAGGTGATTATTATTCTGTTGGTGCTTACATAGGAGCAGCCATAACTGATTCCCTTAGGAAAATCAATTGGAATGAGGCTTATGAGTCAGCGCGTGGGTTTGGACGTGGATTTGCACAGTTCCTTAATGGACTTATATCCCCAGACCTGTTCTGGGAGGTGGGGCATTCCATTGGTGGGGCGCTCAATACGGCCCTATATGCGGCATTAGAATTTGGTAAGTATTTTGATTGGTCCAACTTTGGATTATCCGTAGCATCAGGAATAAACGGATTTTTCTCGACCTTTGATTTTTCTGCACTTGGAAGTGCGGCATCAGTGTTCGTGATAGGATTGTTGGATACAATTGCGACAGCCCTGGAAAATACGGATTGGTTTATGGTGGGACAGAAAATAGGGGAGTTTTTGGCAGCCCTGGACTGGGATACAATCCTTGCAATGACAGGAAGGCTCATAATCGCAGCTATTAGTGCAGGAATTAAGTTTTTTGCGGGACTTATGGATGCGGCACCAATAGAAGCTGCCATTTTGGCAGCAATTGCTCTTTTCAAATTTGCTGGTGTCGGTAGTTTGATAGCCAAAGGCATCCTGAAATCAATTGGCACATCTGGAATAACGCTCAGTGGGCTTAAGATAGCGCTCACTGGATTTACAGTAGGGTTTGTTGGTGGCCCAGCATTTGATGTTATTGGTAATGCTATCATTGCTGGAATTGACGAATTTATCAGAGAAAACTTTGGTGAAAGTGCCCTCAATGCAATGGGAGAGGGGCTTCTTATTTCTGTTAGTGCAGGTATAGGGGCTATGTTTGGAGGTCCAATAGGAGCTTTAGTGGGCGGAATAATTGGGCTTCTGCTTGATACAATCCGAGGTGGAGAATGGGCAACTAAATTCTGGAAAGGTTTTGGAGATACGCTATTTAACTGGAGCTTTTCAAAAACATTACTCGGAACTTCCAAGGAGTTTTTTGAAAAAGCTTTTTCATCTGATAATTTTATTGATTTTGGTGTCAATATTATTGCTGGAATTGCATCAGGACTGACAGCGGGGTTGTCATTTCTGGTAGAGCCTATTGCTGATTTGCTTACATGGATAGTAAATGGAATATGCGATATATTCGGAATTCATTCTCCCGCAAAGGAAATGGAACCTTACGGGCAATATATTTTGGAAGGCATTATAGAAGGTTTTAGAGCAACCTTTGGAGAATGGACTGCATCTCTAAATGAATGGTATAATCAGCATATTACCCCGTGGTTTACAGTACAGAAATGGAGTGACTTGTACAATACGATTAAATCCAGCTTAAAAACAAAATGGGACGAAACTGTATTGCAATGGAAAACAGATATCCAAAGCTGGTGGGACAACCATGTAACAAAATGGTTCACAAAGGAGAAATGGACATCTGGCCTGACCGGAATAAAGGAAGGGTTTAAGGCGGCGTTTGATGCAGCAGTAGATGCCGCAAAACAGATATGGAATAATTTTGCCAAATGGCTGAATGAAAAGCTTACATTTACGATTGACCCAATTACAGTCATGGGAAAGACGGTATATGAAGGTGGAGAAATCAGCCTTGGAAAAATACCTACATTTGCGAGTGGAGGATTCCCGGATAAAGGACAGCTTTTCCTTGCCAGTGAAGCAGGGCCAGAATTGGTTGGCCGGATGGGTGGCAGGACTGCCGTGGCTAATAAGGACCAGATTACTGATGGTATAGCAACAGCAGTATATGCGGCCAATACAGAACAGAACCAGCTTTTACGGGAACAGAATGAACTTTTACGGATGATTCTTGCAAAACCTGGAGTAAATAAGGATGATGTGGTGGACCTCTGGAGAGCTGGAGCATCTGATTATAAAAAGCAGACGGGTAGACAATTAGGGCTGACATAATGATTTACATCCCCCTTATCTTTTGCTATAATATGTTATTATAATGAAGGGGGAGAATAAATCATGTCATTAATCAAATGTCCAGAATGTGGAAAAGAAATAAGTGACAAGGCTACATCATGTCCGAATTGTGGTTGTCCTGTATCCGTTCCCAAAGAAAGTGATGTATTTTTGGATGCTAAAAAATTTAATAAGGAAAGTAAGAAGATTAAAAAGGATAGTGGTGGTAAAGGAGAATCTGGTACTGCCCGTATGACTTTTGGGATAATATTGATTGTTTTATCGTTTATCGTTGGCTTCCAGTCATGTGCAGCAGGAATGGTTAATGCCTTGGAATCTGGTAGTGGAAATGACGGAATGATAGGATTCTTTACATGGATAGTCATGATAGTATGCGGCATTGTGAGTATTACAACCAGGCGAACAAGGAGTCCGAAAACTCCACTGATTATAGGCATCATACTTTTGGTATATGGTTACCTAATTGGATTTATGTATAACGGTATTTTCAAAGATTTACAAATATGGGGTTGGTTATTAATGGTAGGGTCCCTAATATACATAAAAAGCTATAAAGCAATTAAAGATAACAATAAACAGAACTAAGTGCAAGCACCTGGGGAAACCGGGTGCTTTTGTTATGCCCGGAAGGAGGTGGTGCGTATGCCTGCATACAGAGGATGGCTAATAAAATTTGACGGACGGGAGTTCCCCATGGACTTCATAGCCCATGCATCATACAATGCAACCCCGGACCAGAAACAGGATGAGGATTCCTACCAGGACGGATACGGTGTGTTGCATAGGAATGTATTGCCGCATACCAGGACCAAGATTGAATGGACAACGCCATTCATGAATTTAGCCGACAAAATTAGGATGCAGTCGTATTTTCCTGACCGCGTGACCATGGATGTGGAATACTGGAACGATGAACGGAACAATTATGTTACAGGTACATTTTACGTGCCTGATATCCAGTTCCCATATTATGATGCCAGCGAAAACGATATACGATACAATCCCATCCGCATAGCACTGATTGAGTATTAAGGAGGTGGTAATGTGCTGGATGTACCGGAGATTGTTAAGCAACGGTGCCGTGGGGATAATAACAGGGCAGAGACAGTGAGACATCTTGAACTGTCTTTTTTTGATGCAGGAATAGATTTCCTGTATCCATCAAATGACCTGTACCCTGCGTACGACCTATATCCTGCTGATGCTGGAGCGGAATGGCTGACAATTAATATGGATAGGATATGCGCGGAAACTTTGAATCTTACCGAAAGCTTGTCATCTGGGAATAACATCATCTGGGGTAGTTGTGAGGCGGCTAAGTTTGTGGTTACTGTTGCCGATGTTGAGGATGAGATTGAGGGCCGGGAGTTTACGGCCACACTGAGCATAGGTGATTATAAGATGGCCTATGGCATCTATACTGTGGACAGTGTGGTCCGGCAGGCAGACCGCAGGAAAAGGAAAATCACGGCCTATGACAGGATGGTCAAGTTTGACGCAGATGTGGCAGACTGGTATCATGCCATGTATCCCTCCGATGATATCACCCACACTATCAAGGAGTTACGGGACAGCCTGTGTGATGAGATAGGGGTACCACAGCAACAGACAGAGCTTATCAATGATGGGTTGGTTGTTGGTAAGACCATAAGCCCAGAATCATTATGTGGCCGGGATGTGCTTAAGGCCATATGTGAGATTAATGGCGTGTTTGGGCATTTTGACCGCACGGGGACATTGGTATATATAAGCCTGCAGGATACCGGCCTATATCCATCTGATACCCTGTATCCTGGTAATGACCTGTATCCACAATCCGGGTGGGCTGCGGCGGAGGAACTGGAACATTATAGGTCCATTACCTATGAGGATTATCTGATAGACGGTATTGACCGGGTACAGGTCCGTCAGGAAGAGGGGGACATAGGTGCCGTGGTCGGCTCCGGCGGCAATACCTATGTGGTGGAGGGTAATTTTCTTGTCTATGGTCTGGGGAGCGCCGACCTTACAAAACTGGCATGGTCCATCTATGACACCATTGCCGGCAAGACATACCGTCCGGCTAAGATAGCCACCTATGCCATGCCATGGATAGAGGTTGGGGATGGCCTGCGTGCAATCACCACGGACACGGAGATAGCCACATTTGTGCTTACCAGGACCATGAGCGGCATCCAGGGCATGATGGATACAGTTGAGGCCAAGGGTACCAAGACGCAGGGGCAGGAATTTGGAATCCAGAATGAGATTATCCAGCTTAAGGGTAAGACAGCCGTCATAGTACGGAGCGTGGATGAGGTGTCAGCCACGGTGACTGACCTGGAAAAGCAGACAACGGCCCAGATTAAAGTGGTATCCGACAAGATTGCCGCAGAAGTCAAAAGGGCTACAGACCAGGAAATAGAACTGGCAGGAAGCATAAGTATCCTGGCAGGGCAGATAGAAGCCAAGGTAAGCCGCGGTGATTTGATAGCATCCATTAACCTGGAAGTCAATAAGGCAGGTTCCTGCATTACTATGGAAGCTGGGCATTTTGTCTTTAAGGGCAGCAACTTTTTTGTGAACGCGGATGGCTCTGGTGGTGCGGCTAACGGTAACCTGACCTGGGATGCATCTGGTGGATTGGTAGCCAAAAATATCAAGCTGATAATGGCAGATATATCCGGGACAACAAACTCCAGTTCCATTGGTGTCAGTACGATGAGTGCCCAGAATGCAAATATAGACCGCCTGACAGTTAATGGAACATCGGATATGCGGGACATTGTGTCCGGTGACATATATGCAGATGATATACAATGTACCCAGATATACAGCAGCAGGGCAGGAGAGTGGTGGAGTGACCGCCGGATGAAGAGTGACATCAACCCTATATCCCCTGATGTAGCGCTTACAGTCACAATGGCATTAAAGCCAATGACATTTTATATGGTGGGCGCCGATGAAAAGGATATGGGATTCGTGGCGCAGGATGTGGCGGATATAGAATCTGACTTACCATTATATACGATGCTTAATGGATTTTATGCATTGCCATATACAAGTTATGTCGCATTGCTGGCCGGGGCCATACAGGCACAGCAGGAACAAATTAATAAGATACGGGAGGTGCTGAATGCCTAATAAAGAAATGGTGATATACAGCCAGAAGGACATACTGGTGATTGGAAATCTGATAAATTCCCTGGAATTTAAAGGAGTGGAGGCGGCGCGGAAGATAGCAACAATAGGGACATTGCTGGAGACAGGGCAGCCGCTGGAGGATTATCTCAAAGAAAGGAGTGATAAGGATGGGACTACTGAGCAGGATGGGCAGGGCGGCAACGGAACTGTCTAAGTACTATTATCCGTTTACCTGGAGGAATAAACCAAGTATCGAATCTCCTATCAATGAAGTGCATCTGAACCATATAGAGGACGGTATCAATGAGATGGATAACCGTATCCTTATTCTGGCCCAGGATAAGGCGGATGCAACGGATATAGCTAATGTTTTTGTGGACTTCGCAATGGATGATTCGACAGGTATCATGACATTTACCCGCTTCGATGGTTCGAAAGTAACACATGATTCAGCGGTGGAGAAGATAGCCCTTAATTGCTATCTGGAAGGTGATAACTTTGTGCTGGAATTGGCCGATGGAACTAAGCAGAAAGTATCGTTGAGTAAATTTATTGATACATACACATTTTCTAGCACAGATACAATCCGGATGACCGTGAATGGAAAGAATGTATCTGCTGAAATCCCGGATGGGAAAATCACCTTGGCAAAGCTGGAGCCTACCATCATGTCTACCATCCGTCAGTACACCCTGGATGCACAGACAGCCCAAGGTGTGGCTGAGCAGGCTGCAGGTACAGCGCAGGGATGGGCTATCGGCGGAACCGGGTTTGAGGATAACAATGCAAAGCATTATGCCAGTAGGTCACAGCGATATGCAGTGGGCGGAGTGGAAGAAGGGGATACGAAGGATAATGCCAAATACTATTGCCAGAAGGCACAGGCAGCAGCGGAGCAGGCGGCCGGGTCTGCTGCATATGATGGTACTGCCACATCAGTTAAGGCAACAGATACCCAAGGCTTAGTAGTGTCTGCCGGTGGAGATAGTAATACCCAGGTATTGTTGGATGTACTGGCCCGTAAGGTTGCCCAGGAACTGGTAAGCGATTCTGGACTTGCTACCAAACTGGCTGATTATGTAAAAAAAACGGACATCGTCCAGACGGAGTCCACGGCCACGGATAAGGTACCGTCCAGTGCTTATATCAAGTCCGTGAAAGATACAATAAATAGCAATTTAGCTAACATTCAAATCGGGACAATAGATATCAATGCTAGTGAAAATGGTATCACAGATTTTACTGTTGAGTTTCCAAAGCCATTTTCATCCAGACCGGAAGTTTTTCTCAACGTATTGACAGGACGACCTGACTTAAGAAGTGCAGTAGCTTATTCGCGATTAACGAAATCGTTTACTGGGAAGTTATATAATGGAACCACAGCAGGAATAGTTGGTGTATCATGGGTTGCCATAAGTAAATAATCATTTCGTTGTCCAGCCACTCCAAACGCCCTCACGCCTATATCTGGTATATAGGTTAGGGTCGCCAACCGCCATTGCCAATTGGCATAGCCACTGATCACCAAGGCTGTACGTAAGGCAGAATCCATTGCCGTACGCAGTGTTTCCTGTGGACTTGGGGGTGCTGGCCGTATTGGAATCCCACGCAACTATGTTGACAACTCCCACGGTATTATTGTTAATGTCTCCCACAAGGCTTGTTTTGAGTGGATTCAGGGATTCCTTTACATTGTTCAGGTCTGCGGATAATCCAGACACTGTATCAGCATTGGCCTTGGACTCTAAATTGCTATTTTCGATAATAACAGAGCTGTCAGAAAAACAGCAGAAAGAGAGGAATTATGAGATTTTTAGCAGCATTGAACAATATGAAAAAGGGTATCCCAATGAAACTGCCGTCCTGGGGTGGATATTGGTGCTGGGATCCGGAGAAGGAAACAGTCGTTATGTACACAAAGGATAATCAGAGGCTTGATATCCGTGAGACACAAAGGGTGGAATATACATTGCAGAATGTGTTATCGGAGGATTGGATTCCGGCCAATGGAGAAAACACACCCATCCTGGGCGGCGTTGCCACATTTGGTTTTGGTGATGCTATTAAATACATGAAACGTGGATTGAAAGTTAAAAGACAGGGATGGAATGGAAAAAATCAGCACATTGAACTGGCAACCAGTATCAGCTATAAAAATGCAGAGGGCGAGATTGTAAACTGTATGCATGATGCCATCGGAAATAAAGCCATTGCGTTTGTTGGCACGAGCGGCGTACAGATGGGATGGCTGGCAAGCCAGGCTGATATGCTGGCAGAGGACTGGATGTTTGTTGAGTAATATATTTTTGCTATTTTGGATATGAATGAAACCCATAAACCAGGTCCCTAAATGGGGCTTATTTTATTGCCCGGCACCTGCCGGGAGGAAAGGAAAAATCTATGAATGAAAAAATCAGATTAAAAAATGGTAAGGAGTATCCACTGGTTATCGGCGGTACATCCTCCACTCCCACCACTCTGCGGCTTATCTTCCAAACGGCGGAGCCGCTGGAGGACATCGTGGCCGTGTTTACGGATGCGGCAGCCACGGAGCAGATTAAGACTGTCAACGAGGATGGCAGCACATTGCTGATGTACGATGGCTATACGGTACTGAATGACCCAAAGAGTATTGATGACTACTACCTTATCACACCGGAGCAGTACGGGGATGACGGTGCGGTCACCGCGGAGGCTGTATATGGCCGTGTGGCAATCCTGACGCTTTCACAGCCGGGTGTAAAGGCTGCGGTGGAAAAGAATACGGCTGACATTGATTACGTGGCTATAATGGCCGGTATTGATTTATAGGAGGTGTGACTATGGATGTAAAAGGACTGGCGCAGAAGTATTACCCAAGATTATGGGACATTGACCGGCTTAAGGCCCTGGTGGCGGCCGGCAAATTGTCTGAGGCAGATTACAAGGAAATTACCGGCGAGGATTATACTGGGAAATAACGAATGGTGAGGTAAAAGACATGCAGATACCCACGGACATCATGGTGGCGCTCATCGGCCTGCTTGGGAGCGCTGCGGGAGCCTTCGTAGGTGTGGTAACCTCCGCCAAGCTGACCAATTACCGGATTGAGCAGCTGGAAAAGAAGGTGGATAAGCACAACACTGTGATTGAACGCACATACAAGCTGGAGGAGACTCAGGCGGTCATACAGGAACAGATTAAGGTTGCCAACCATAGGATTGGTGACCTGGAAAAAGAAAGAGAGGAATAGAATATGGATTTATCACTTTTTAGCAATTATGCGGTGGCGGTCATTGTAGGCATTTGCTTGATTATAGGTTACATAGCAAAAAAGTGGGTGAAAGACCTGGACAACAAATACATCCCTACCATGGTGGCCATCCTGGGAGCAGCACTTAACATCTGGATTGCGGGAAGTGTAAGCCCGGATATCATTCTGGCCGGAGCCTTTAGCGGTCTTGCAAGTACAGGACTGCATCAGGCGTTTAAACAGATGATAGAGGGTTAAGCGGCAGTTGCAATAACGTAACTTGTGACATCACAACTTTTCATGGCCTGGGAATAGTCCCGGGCCTTTTTAGATTGGAGGAAAACACTATGAAATCAATAGACAAGGTTTTATCCATTGCCCGCCAGGAGATTGGATATCTGGAGAAACGCAGTAACAGCCAGCTTG
>PPYE01585316.1_pt1 | contig 21754 bp, 22 predicted proteins | sample 1559881 | NCBI WGS metagenome assembly PPYE01 (sample SAMN08240022, study PRJNA423297) | Human gut metagenome, whole genome shotgun sequencing project.
TAGTTTGTAGGGATTTTTTGCGCAAAAATACTGTCAGCTTAATTTGTCAACATAATATATCTGATTTTGAAACACGCCAGAAATATATATTCTTTTCAAATTATTTTATAGATAACTTTTTATGGAGTATCTAATATTGTCTTAACTAGAGGAAGAGTAATGGTACTGATTGGTGATAAAACATCCTATACAATATTAAATAATTCAGTTTTTAATTTGTAAATAATACGTATTTATCAACACACCGCTAAAAAAGATAAAATTGGTTATTAGCAATAATACAACTGTTTGTTTTTGGGGAAATTACATGTCGAATTACTGTACTAATTGACAAATATAACGACATATTATATTATAATTGTATAATAAAATGAGCTGTTGGTAGTGGTTCGTTTGTGAAAAAGTATGAATTGCGATTGGAATGACTTACAAGAACAATGAAATGAGGTGTTTTATTAGTGATCAACCAACAGATTAAAGCAGAACTAATGGAAAAATTAAGAGTGGAACTTCCGGTACTTCGCGCCAGGCTTGGAATTTCACAAGAGAGGGCAGCGGAGATAATTGGAATCAGCCGACAGACCTATAATGCCATAGAGACAGGAAAAAGAGAAATGACATGGCCGATCTTCTTATCGATGGTCGCTTTCTTTCAAAATAATGAACAGACAGATCAAATGCTGAAGCAAATTGACGAGTTTGAGGAAAAAATGCGACGTGTACTGAATTCTGAAAGCTTGGATAGATAAGCATTTAAAGAATAGTAGTGGAGTTGGAGTGAAGAGAGATGAGATGTGAAAGCTGTCATAGCGAATGGACGACTTCTGATGGTAAGATATATATTTTTTGCCCTTTCTGCCAGAAGCCGATTGTTCCCATTCAAGAAGAATTCAAAACGATGGAAGATGTACTTTGTTATCTTACACGGCAGTATACACCTGAAATCCTTGAAGATAAACAAACCATTCTTCAATTCATCGATACCTTTCTGCCTACGAAAAGACGTGAACGTAATTTTTTAAATATAGCGTATACCAGCGGACTTGTAAAAGCGGTGCTTTCTAGAAGAAATGATACGGTTGAGCAACAACAAGCATTTCTCCAACAATCAATTGAAGAACTGCAGAATATTTATGGGATTTCGGAAGAATGGGCGAATTATATAATGAGCAGTATTGCCTCAAGTCTGGGCGTCGCATTCCAGAGTCGTAATTCAAGCATACAGAGACAAATGGACGCTGAAAATGGAGACGTATATGCGCAATTATCATTGGCTTTAGATTACTTGAACCACGAAGAAACAGTGAACTATCTTTATTGGATCCTTATTGCAATAGAAAACGGCTCTACAGAAGCTGAATTTCATTATGGAAAGTACTTGTGCCAACAAAGTAGTGATAAAAACAAAGGAATGCAGTTTTTGATGGATGCAGCAGAGAAAGATAATATAGATGCCATTTGCTATATGGCTAGAAATATTACTTCTTTATCTGCAATAAATCAAAATAAAATTGCAAATTTCGTCGGGAAAATCGAGCCAACTTACGATTTATTATCTGTACAGCAACTTATAGACCTGTCTTACTTTTATGAAGACAAAAACGATCTGAATTCGGCGCTTTGTATACTCGAAAATGCATATATGAAGGAGCCTACATTATCATGGACTCGTTATGTTGAGGTACTGGAAAAGCGATCTGCTTCTAAGGATCATATAATGATTGGTAAAGTATATCGTCAAGTAGCAGAAACAGGCAATATAAGTGCAATCAAAGCTTTGGCAGCGTATGTTGAAAATAAATCGTCATCTGTTGCTGATATAAAAACAGCTTTATACTGGTATAAAATTGCAGCAGATGCTGGGGATCTGTCCTCTCAGCTTCGTCTAGCCAAAGCTTATGAAACAGGAGAGCAAACAAAACAAGATCTTAAGAAAGCTGTAGAGTGGTATGAAATTGCTGCTGCAAATGGATCTGCTGAAGCCTACAAAAAAATTAGCTTTACGAGCCCCCACTGCATCCGGAAAACTGTATCCTTGATACTGGAAGATGACAGCATCATTGAATGTAACGTGCAAGGTTTCTTATCCGAACAGGGAGATGATTATTTGATAGTTGCCGATCCTGACACTAACGAGAGTATTCCTTTGCTATATCGAGAAATTGGGACAGACGGAGATTTCGAAGTAGAACCACTTGAGGAAGCGCAGGAAGATTCCATTCTTCAAGCTTTTTGGAGAAAAAAAGATGGCTGTAGGATATGATGGGTTGTCACCCGGGGAAAAGAAACATTACAGTAAAATTTATCATGCGATTCTTAATGGTGATGGTTCAGTAACACTTTTGGGGGTATTCAAAATGGATATAATTGAAAGAATTATCATTGCCCTCAAATATGATCACATTGAACTCTTTTACGTTGATTTCCAACGAATTAACTGCGCTATCGCACCGATTGGAATGATTTATTATATACACTACATAGTCCGTCCGGCGATACGAGCTATCATGAATCAGAATATGGAAAACTGGATTTCAGAAGCGATGAGGGAAATGCAGCTGACGGGAAACGAAAACGAAGCGGCTATCTATAGAAAAGCGCATAATTACCTCATCCGAAATATAGAGTATGACTATGATGCATTACAAAATCCAGATGTATATCCAGAGTCTTTTACGATACAGGGCATTTTTGAACGAAAAAAGGCTATATGTGAAGGGATCTCCAAAGCTTTTAAGTTATTATGCGACCGGGCTGGTGCAGGTAATGTTTATGTTGTTGAGGGAACCTCATCAAGAGAAGGATTTGGGAATTCAATTCCACATGCATGGAATATAGTAGGATTTGGTGCTGCCTACAGTCATGTGGATGTAACTTGGGACTTAGGCTCCAGCAAAGTCTGTCGGCATAACAGATACGATTATTTTATGATTCCGGATGACTGGATTGAAATTGATCATACCTATACAAGCCGTATTCAATGCCGGACATGCGATCAATCGTATTTTGTACAACAGCACAGTCTGATCGCAGGCAATAGAACACTGAAAGAATATATAGGAAAAAAGTTACAACAAAAAAATTCTTTTCTGTATTTCAAAGTCGTCGGGAAAAACGGTATTCCAGACGATATAGATAATAAGATACAAAATTTAGTACTTAGAATGATCAGACAATACTCGCAAGGTACTTATTCTTTGGAAATGGCACATAATAAGGCCCAGCATATATACTTCTACAAAATCAATTATTAACAGGTGGTGATTACATTGAGCAGTGAGTTGCAACGAGCAGATAAAGGAATTGTTGGCTTCTTAAAATCTCTGACTATGACAGATACGGATCGGGCGAATGCAGCAAATCGTAGCGTTATAGAATACCAACCATGTGCGGTCGATGCCTTTTTTGAGCCTAATCGTGGAGTCTATAATGCTGTTGTATCTGGTGGCGAAAACAGGATGCGAGTGAATGCTCTGGTGGCTCAGGCAAACTGCGCAATAGAAAACAATTTTCCAGTCATAATTCTCCACGAGGGAAATCATGAATTGGAAAGCCAAATGAGAAACACCTTTACAAGCAGTGGCAGATACTTGGAAATCAGTAGTCGTACTCCCTGCTTTGAACCATTCTATTCTTTGAATGAATTGGAAATTGCAAACCAGATTTTGGAAGCTGCGCCAAGGGAATATGACATCCGATTTAGTGCTCGTTACTACATAGAAGGTGTAAGTGAATATTTGAATAAGAGTGGAAAGCATCTTTCATTTAAATTGTTTTCTACTTGTCCCCACGCCTTACTCTTTGATAAAGTAGAGGATTTGCGTATGCAGGGTAAAATCTCTGATGCGGAAGAACAGGAGATTAAATCCAAACTGATGATGGGACAAAGTGAAAACTATAAGTTAGATACTTATATGGCAAGTCTCAAAATGGAGATGGCCAACTTAATGTATGTTCCCAGAAACGGACAGCAACCTACCAACATTATCAGTGCCTTGAGCCAGAAGTCAGTTTTATGTGTGGATCTAACGTCTGCAACCAATAAATTGCTGCTCAATACAATTGTATTCCAGCTGAAATTAGCACTCACAAAAGGAAACAGATATACATTACTTGTGGATTCGATTCCTCTTAATGCAAATGAATCTTATGCAACGTTCCTGAAAACACCCACAGACAGAATTTGCACGATGATTTCATCAGATGATTTCTACTCTATGATGGGTGGTGATGAACGGGCTTTTGCCACACTAATAGGCAATAGTCAAATCACAGTCGTGATGTCTCATACATCCGGAAACAGTGCGACGAAATGGGCAGAGGTATTTGGTCAATACGATAAATACGAAACATCCTATTCACGATCAAAAGGCTCTAGTAGGAGAACTCCTTTTTCCTTATTTGCAAGCCCACATCAATCCAGTTCTGTCAGCATTAGCGAACGACGAGAATATATTGTCAAACCGGAAGCAATTATGAGAATGGGGTATGGAGAAGCATATGTTTTGTCTGCCGCCAGAGGAGAGTTAGCTCATCTGATCTTAAACGGTTAACGGTGTTTATGCCATTATGGCTAAGATAGACACAATTCAGAATGGAAGGAGGAAGCACTATATGAAGAAGTTTACATTTCCGCAGATGGTTGTTCTGAAGAAGAGCACCAGAACCGCAGCATACGGTCCGGAAAATCCGTATCACTGCACATTTAAATCTTGCTGCTATCAAGGCAAGTGATTCTACTTGCCAATCATAATTTGGCAGCATATTTGAGCAAATGTCTCTCGTAGAAGCGTCAAGAATATGTGTCCGCCTGCGAGAGACAAACAAAAAATCATAAACTACCGTTTATGAAAGGGAGGAAGAGATATGAAGCAAAATCCGGATTTGATTTTGAGAGAAATCTATGGGAAAAGCATTCTCATGCCGATTAGATATAATGAAGCAAGTAATGATCCGATCTTTTTTAATGAAGTGGCTGCATTAATTTGGAAATTATCAGATGGTGCAAAGGATCCTGCGGATTTGTTAGATGCCGTCTGTAAATCATATAATCTGGAAACTGATTCTGCAGAAGCTGCTGCGGTAGAAGGCTTTATCAATCAGCTGATGGAAAGCAAACTGATTTTGGAAGAGTAAGGGAGGGAAAAAGAAAAATGGCTGACCGTTATTGTATGCATAACCAGCTTATGAATGACTTTATCGATGATAATTTTGAAGGCATCCGGGCTCCTTTTACAGCCGGTTTTGAACTAACTGCTAAATGCAACTTAAACTGCGTTCATTGCTACGCAAAGCCAGATCGAACTCATCAGGATTTTACATTGGACGAGTTTAAATCAATCTTTGATACTCTGGCAGATCGCGGATTATTAGACTGTTATTTCACAGGCGGTGAGATCTTTACTCGCCCTGATTTTGAAGAGATGTTTGTATATGCAAAGAAAAAAGGAGTCTTAGTATCCCTTCTTTCTAATATTACTCTCTTGAATCAGCATCATATCGATCTCTTCAAAGAGTATCCTGTAGAAGTAATCAGTACTTCCATGTATGGCTATTCGGAAGAATCTTATGAAAAAGTCACCGGGGTGAAAGGTAGTTTCCGAAAATTCATGGATGCATTGGAATTGCTCCAGAAGAACGATATCAAATATGAATTGAAATTTGTAGCAATGGAGCAGAACATAGACGATCTCTATAAGGTAAGAGACTTTGGAAATAAACTCGGTGTACCGATGGTCGTTATATTGGACGTCCATCCTATGAGCGATGGCTCCATGGAACCGGTATCTTTCCGACTGACACCTGAAGCGGCTTTCGACTTCGATGTCCAGGACAAGGGAAGAAATCAGTTCTGGAAAGATGTGGCGAAAGATCTCCTGACTGGAGAAATCGAATTGCGCCCGCAACAGACAATTCAGAGATTTGGAGAGGGTTATTTGTATCCCTGCTCTATTGCAAATCAACATGTATTTATTACATCTGATTTGAAAATGCAAGGCTGTGTCAGAGCCTCGTATAGAAAGTTTGACCTGAGAAAGGGAAGCTTTGATGAAGGTTGGGAGTATCTACAGAAAGAATTTGTAGACAAAAAATCAAGCCCTAATTATAAATGCAACTCATGTGAAAATATTAGATTCTGTGAACACTGTGTTGCCAATTTTATGCTCGCCTACGGAGATGAAGAACATGTCGATCCGTTCTTCTGCCGGGTGGCCGAGTTGAGGAGAAATTTCGTTGAAGAGGAAATCAAAAGATTGGCGAAAGGCAATTAGTGCTTCAATTTAGGAGGCAAAACAATATGGATATTCCTCAATATTATATGCATAAAAGGAGGGAATCAATTAATGGAAAAGAAGTTCAAACCAGGCGACAGAATTGATTGTAAAGGTTCTCCAATCAAAGTCGTGAAATGGTTAGCTGAAGGAGGACAGGGTGACGTTTATGTCGTCGAACAGCTCGGACAGCAGAAAGCGCTAAAATGGTATAAACCAAATGGAATGGGGAAGGATCCCAAAGCTTTTTATGAAAATTTGAAGCACAACTACATCAAACAGTCACCAGACAAAAATGTATTTCTTTGGCCGGAAGATATTACGGAGTGGGTTGATGGTTCCTTTGGTTATGTTATGCCGCTTCGTCCGTCAGGATATTATGAAGTTGGAGATTTTCTCCTGACAAAAGTTAGGTTTAAATCTATGAAGACTATTATCGATGCGGCTCTTAATATTGTCAGCGCATATCGTATTCTTCATAATAACGGATATTGTTATCAGGATCTGAATGACGGAAACTTTTTCATCAATCCTGATACGGGACGTGTACTCATTTGTGATAATGACAATGTGGCGCCGGATGGAACACATACAGGTATCATCGGCAAGCCCGGTTATATTGCTCCAGAAATAATTTTGGGCCAGAAGGAAGAAGATCGATCGAAAAGGAAAATGCCAGATACATATAGTGACCGTTTTTCCATGTCGATCATCATCTTTATGCTGTTTTGTTTGACAAGGCCGTTAGAGGGAAAGAGAACTCTGGGCGATACGCCCAGGACGGAACGATTAATGGAGCAAGTATACGGTTCAGATCCCCATTTCATTATGGAGGATATCAATCATCCTAAATATGGTCCAGATAGTGTAGCGCAGAAGAATGTATTCCGCTTATGGGATGCTTTACCTACATACATGAAAGACTTCTTTTTAAATGCCTTCAGCCAAAAGGCAATAAAAAATCCAGGCGCAAGGCCGACGGAACTTAGCTGGTTACAGGTGCTTGTCCGTTTTAGAAGCGAAATTATTCGTTGTCAATGTGGCGTTGAAATATTGACAGAAAACGGAAAATCTACGGTATGCAGTAAGTGTAAGAGACAGATCTATATTCCATATCGTCTGAGCTTTACTGGCTGTAACTATAAGATTCCTGGCATGCCAGATAGCCGAATTTACAGGTGTCAGCTTGGACCTTGCAACGCCAATGAAGCGCTGACTCCAGTTGGACGGGTTCTTGCCAACAAATCCAATCCGAATCAGTTGGGCATTCGAAACCTGACGCAAAAATACTGGAATGCAGAAACACCGAGCGGTAAAGACCGTAAAGTTGCGCCACAAGAAATTGTGCCATTAAAAAATGGTATTAAATTATGGATTGAGTCCGAAACGATTACAATCGAAGATAATTAAGGAGGAAAGATTAAATGGGTAACACAATTGATATGAATGAATTAGAACCTGTAGCACGTCCATTGCTTCCAATCTTTTTTGTACTGGATACATCAGGGAGTATGACCGGACAGCCTATCAGTATGCTCAATCATGCAATGGAGGAAGTAATCGATATCCTCGGAAATTTTGCAGCTTCTAACGCCGACGCATTGCTCAAAATTGGAGTTCTTCAGTTCAGTTCAGGCGCCAAATGGATGCAGCCTAAAGGCCTCGAAGAATTTGGAGATTTTGTCTATAATCCGTTGACCGCAGGTGGTTTGACTGATATGGGAGCAGCTTTAGATGAATTGGATCAAAAGCTTTCCCGCAGATCTTTCCTTGTCTCAACAACAGGACGGTGTAAACCTATCATCATTTTCATGACTGATGGGCAGCCGACTGATGATTGGGAAAAAGCTTTAAAAAATATTAGCGAGAATAACAAGTGGTATCAGAATTCTATCAAGATTGGCTTTGCTGTAGGAGATCAGGCAAATACCTCAATTTTGTCACAGATTGTTGGAAATTCTGAAGCAGTAATCCAGACCTCAGATCTTGCCACCTTCAATGTTCTTCTTCAGAAAGTGGCTATCAACAGTGCTATGATAGGTTCTAAGTCACATATAGCTGGGGATAATCCAAGTGGAGAAGACATTGTAAAAGGCACTATTGAAGAAACCGGACAAACAGATGCAAAAACTGCCGGGGATATGGGGATTACCGTGACGCCGCCTCCTACTGATACAACAACGTCTGATCCAGATTGGGGCGGTGATTGGGATTGACCTTTTTATAGAAGGGTGAACTTATGAGTGATAAATTATTTACATTTCACAATACTGTGATTGGATATCGCCATATCAATGAGGAGATTCCTTGCCAAGATAGTTCTACTTCTTATGTAGCAGATGATGGTAGTTTTCAGGTAATCGCTGTTGGCGATGGGCATGGAGATCCTGCCTGTCACCGCAGTGCCAAAGGCTCAGAATTTGCCGTTACCGTAGCTGAGAAGTGCCTTGTCGAATTTGGAAAAGCGATTGTCGCTGGGGACATGGATTTTTCATCACCCAGACAAAGACGGGAGTGTATCGAGCAGCTGACAAATACGATAATCTCCAAATGGAATGGGGCAATCCGTAACGATCTACTGGAGAATGAAGTCAATGACGAGGATTTAAATGAAGCCGGCTTATACGAAACTGCCTACCGGGAGGGACGCAGACTCGAACATCTTTACGGTACCACACTCATAGCTGCACTTAGGGTAAGTCATTACCTTGTTTTAGTTCATCAAGGTGACGGCCGATGCGATGTATTCTATGATGACGGAACTGTAGACCAACCAATTCCATGGGATAACAGATGCAAAGGATCCATCACTACATCCATGTGTGATGAGGATGTTTTTCAGAGTATTCGCTCAATCGTAATTGATACAGATGAGCGAAAGGCTGTCGCTTGTTATATAGGAAGTGATGGTGTTGAGGACTCCTATTATAACAATGAAGATACACAGCTTGGCACTCATCGGTTTTATATGGATCTATCTTGCAAACTTCATGAGATAGGCATAGAGGAATTTTCAAAATACTTGGATGGCTTTTTACCTGAATTCAGCCGAACAGGAAGCGCTGACGATATTTCAGTTGCAGGTATTGTTGATCTTGAAGCAATTACTGGTCTGATTGATGGTTATAAGAGTTCAATTGAGCAATATGATTACAAACAGTCATTGCATAAACGATGGGAAGAAACAAATGCAAAACTGATCTCTATGTCCAGAAAGCATGGCTTATTGCAACAGCGGATCATTGATGCTGAACAAAACCTCAAGGAGACGACAGAGGAAAAGCAGCAACTTGAGGATAAATTACAGCAGCTTTTATCCAAGAGGGACAGATTATCAAAACGGGCAGAAGCGGCTAAGACAGAGCTTGAAGATTATCGCAGAGAAGCACAAGAAGCAAAAAATTCTGTCGAAGAGAAGTATCAAGTGATTACCTCTGCTATTCGCCTGTTTGTGGATGAGATTACGTCTGGCTATTCGAAAAAAGAGACTGCTTATAGTCATATGCTGGAAAAGGCACTGGAATACAACAATCAAATTAAGGAACTGGAGGCTTTGGTATCTCAGCAAGACAGAGCAGTAGAAGAGCAAAAGCAAAAGTTAACAACGGCACAGGAAGAATTTGAGCAGTACGACAAACAATATAATACTCTGTCAGAGGAACTCAACGAAGTACAAACCAAAATAAATGAGCTTACCTCTGAGGAGTGATAAATGTGACATATAAATTAGAACAGTATGAGATATGCCTTTTACAGGCGATAAATTGTCAGCTTGATTCACTCTATAGTGAAGAAGTAGCAATAGAATTACGCCAAATCCTTTTGCAAGCAATATCCAGCGGACAAATTGATGCGGATCAGGTAAAACGCTTTAAAGAATTGCTTGTTCAGTTTGATACGAATTCCCAGAATGAATCATCACCTACTGAAGAGGATGAAGAATTCTATGCGGAATGGTCAGAATGGAAAGCTGTTGAAAATGCGAATTTAAAGCGTAAAATCATGTATCTACATCATCATCTATCCAATTGGTTGATAACCCAATATGTGGTGTATCAAAAACAACTTATGCATAGACCTTCTAAAGGTATTGATAAAGTACTTGATCCGATTATTGGTATTGATCGCGAATATTAAAAATGGAGGTATCACAATGGCAAATAGTAATGATGCAAAAAGAGCTGCATTTATGCAGCGCATCAAAGTTAATCAGAGCAGTCAGCAGCAAGCTGCTGCAAAAAGGGCACAAGTATCCAGCAATAATGCCAGCAATAGTGGAAACAAAGGCGAGGCGCCTCAACGTCAACGTTCTTTAGAACGTGGTCGCGGCAACGAAAGGTAAAAGAACAAGAGAGTAGGGAGGAAGTAGGTATGTTAGAAATCATAGTAATTGCTTATACTGCATGGGCGGTTTATTCAGGCTATCAGGTTATTTCTGGAAGAAATGAATGGCTGGATCGGAGAGCACCTGCCAATATTGCAGTAAAGGTTGTTTTGAGTCTTGTCGTTGGATACTTCATTGCAGCCTTTTATCTGATCTATTTGATTCTGAAATTCCTTGGCTTTATGTCAAGAATGTAAGTTATTTAGAAGCTACTGGAAAAAGCTTGTGTCTAAAAATATAAGATGGGCGCTTCCAGGCGCCCTTCTGTTTTAAAGAGGTATCCAAATGGGTGTTGGAAAAACAGTTCTTCAAGGTTCTACCGTTTCAAAAAACGCATTACCACAAATGCCAGAAAGACCGGCTTTAATCTTAAAAGGCGAGTTTAATGGAAAACCGGCTTATTTCGGTGTGGATGAAGATTTAATCAGTAAACATATGCTTCTCGTAGGCGGCACTGGTTGTGGAAAGAGTACACTCTTTTACCACATCATTAAACAATTAAAAAGTAAGATGACAGCAGATGATGTCATGATTATTTTTGATACAAAGGGAGATTTCCATTCACGATTCTATAATCCATCTATGGATTGTGTTATTGGAAACTCCCCACAATATTACCAACAGTCCCAGCGCTGGAATATCTTCAAGGAAATCTTGGCTGATGGCTGGGAGGATAGACAGGTAATATTAAATACACAGGAAATATGTAAAGCGTTCTTTGAAGAACGAGCAAAGAATAACAATAATCCGTTTTTCCCCAATGCAGCAAGAGACCTACTCGCGGCTATCTTAATTACAATTGTGCGTTTGGGATCGGAGAGCAAGGAATTTGTAAAAGAAAATTTCTATAATAATCGAATTAAAGAATTTCTGGATTCTTCGTCCGGGGCTGATTTATGTGATTTATTAGATGGAATCATGGATATGAGATCTGTGTTAAGTTACATTGAAGGAGATAGTGCCCAATCACAGGGCGTTTTAGCAGAAATGTATTCCGTAGTTAGGGATATTTTCATCGGCGTATTTGCAGAAAAAGGTGGATTCTCAATTCGGAATTTCGTGCGGCGAAAAGGCGGCCGTACATTGTTCATTGAATATGATCTTTCAATCGGTAGTGTGTTAACACCGGTTTATAAAATAATGTTTGATCTGGCACTTAAAGAAGCGTTAGGACAAACAAAATCCAAGGGTAATGTATACTTGATTTGTGATGAATTTAAGCTCTTGCCTAATTTGCAGCATATAGATGATGGAGTTAACTTTGGACGGAGTCTTGGTGTAAAAGTCTTTGCCGGCCTACAGAGCATTGAGCAGTTATATGAAATATATGGCCAGAGCCGGGGTAAAAATCTCGTCGCTGGCTTTTCGTCGATTATTGCATTCCGAGCAAATGACGTGACAACACGTAGTTATATTTCAAGCTTGCACGGACAAAATATGGTGTTGGAACAATATAGGATGATGGATAATCATACTGTAGAAGATAAGCGGATTGGAAATACAGTAGAGGACTGGGACCTAAACAGTCTGAGGGTTGGAGAAGCAATTGTTGGTTTACCTTTCGCACCGCCTTTCCGTTTTTATTTTGATATGTATAAAGGGTGATGATGTTAAAAATTTTGGAAACCCAAGTAAATACAGACAAAAGAATCTTGAAACGAATGAATGGATAATAGGTGAAAAATATGGCTGATAGATCAGAATATATCCGAAAAAACTTAGAATCTACTCGTCAGGCGACAGAAGCAAGTCGTATACGTAAGGCTGGCTTAACGGATCGAAAAGTAAAAATGAATTCCCCAAATTTTGACAAACTCATGAAACAACGAGGGTTATCAAAACAGGCACGAACTGATTTGAAGAATTCTAATCTTCAAGGAGCCAAATTGCATGTGCGCCATGCAAAAGCCGGAGAACAATTTGTTACAACACATGGTACAGAGCGGAGTTCTGGCGTATTTGTTTCAGAAAAATCTTTGGGTTCTACTCCCGGAGAACGAATTAATAAAGGAGCTTTACCTCATAGTAATACAGCAGAATTTGAGACGAAAGTTGAGCTAGCTCGAGATCAGAACGTAGTTTATGGAAAGATTGCTCCTCAGAGTAAATTCTCCAAAATGGACCCTAAACAACAGCCACGAAATGGTGGAGGAGAACAGATTATTACCGATGGTGGATATAATTCTGGTGCGGTGCGTACCAAGGATCCGAAGTATCCAGTTCCTGCAAAACAGTCGATTATGCAGAGGGCTAATGAACACAAGGCTCAACATGGTATGAAGACTTCTACTACACCAAATAGATCATTCGTTGCTGCACATACGCAGTCAATAGCTAAAGGGCAAAGCCGATCATAAGAGAGGTGCGATACAAATGAAACAATTAAGATGTTTAAAATGCAGTAAAACCTGGTATGTAGATGATGCGGAATTAAATTTCGTCAATACTTGTCCTTTTTGTTCTTCCCAAATCCGTTATAAGGGAACCATTGGAAATATTGATACATTAGGAAAAGCAATATATCAAGCCATATCAGCTGGGGGGCTTGACTTGCTTACAAGCAGCGAGAAAATTTCTGGATATCTCTTGGATCTAATACCGGATCAAAAGAAGGAAATTCGAATTTTCACTAAGACATTCGATGAGGATTATTTGTCTATGTACCGCAATGCTTTCAATCAGGCAGAAAATGACATCGAAGTGGCTATGAATAAATTGAGATCTGTCTTTATAGAAGAGGAAGGGTTGTCTGACACATGGGCAAATATGCTCTGTGAAAACTGCCAAATGGCTATTGCTTACTATCAAGGGCAGGGTATCCCGGATATCCTGTCGGCTGAGATAGGGGAAATAGATTTGCAATCGCCCCAATTCATTAAGGCTCCCAATGATGAAGGCTCCCAAAATGCTTCACCTACCATCATAGCAAGATCAATGGTCACGACGGAAATAAGCGATAGTGCCAATCGGTCTATCAGTTACCGAGTTGGACGTGGAATGAAATTCGGACATCATGAAAATGGAGATCCAATGCACTGGAGAATACTAGCTATTGATGATAATTTAGCTCTACTCCACTATACTGGCTCAGATTTGAAGCAACAGTTTCATGATAAAAATGTTGACATTCCTTGGAGAGATTGTAAGCTACAAGAATGGCTTAATCATGATTTTATTAGGCAATATTTTACCAGTGATGAAGAAAAACTGATTATTGAAGCCAACATTTACACAGCCGGCATAATTACGCAAGATAAAGTATTCTGCTTGAGTATCAATGAGGCTTACAAATACAAACAACATATGAAGGATTCTTACTGGCCATGGTTATTGCGAGATAAAGGCAAAGAAAATGGCTATATCGCCACCTATGAACATGACGGACTGTACCTATGGGGCGTATATGCAAGTTACGAGATTGGTATTCGACCGGCCATGTATATATCTACCAGCTATTTTACAAAGTAATATCAAAAAGTAGGGAGGAAGGAATTTATGAATGCATCTGTTATTTTAATTCGTTGCCCCAAAAACAAAGGCGTATTCGGTGCCAGAACGCAGCAGATGAATGACGGTGACTGGTGGCGAACTTGGGCCTTTGCTATTGATGAAAACAGAGCCAAAAGAGAAGGCTATGATCAGGAGACAGTAAAAGGTAATTTATACTGTACAGACGAGTATCCTGGCTGTCCTTATTGTGGTACCAAAAGTTTTGTCCAGTGTAATAAATGCGGAAAATTATCCTGTTGGAATGGAGAAAGCATCTTAGAATGTCAATGGTGTGGAAATCATATGGACAATATTGTAGAAGCTAGCGATAAATTTACCGTTACCGGCGGAGATGTTTAAGATTCTCATCTGAATAGAGAGAAGATACCGTTATTTGGTAACACTGAGGAGAGGTCTTGCAATGGATAGGGATTTAAGTAATATAATTTATCAGCTTCTAAAACAGTATGGTACTGATATCTTACTGAATGGAAATCGTTTTTGTGCCTTAATAGATGATCTGGCTCCAGATCCAGCATTAAAAAAAGAAAGAAAAGTCTTGCAACGACTGAATCAAGATAATTTGCTTTCAGAAATATATCAGACCTTATCTCAAAATGTGAATGACAGAAAGTTCAACAAATTAGACATACTATTAGATGAAGCAGGATTTTCTAAAACTTGGAAACAAATTGTGTTTGAATTGTTTCAATTGAAACACAGAGCAGAAATAGGGCACGAGGAAAATGAACAGAAGAATACAACGACAGAAGACTATCCTAAGGAACATCAATTAGACCCAGAATTGAAAAATCTCATACAAGAAGTAGTTCGTTCTGTTTCTGGTAATGGGCCAATTGTCGTAGAAGAGTCTTTAAAAACCCATATCAATTGGGAGCATATGCCAGGAATGAGGTTGAATCGTGGATTCATATCACCTTATATGATGCAAAATGAAGATAGAGAAGAAACTATACTCGAAGAACCGTTTATCCTCATTACAAATTTGACAATAACTAAGGAACAAACTATTGCCGATATAATGAATCTTGTTGTGTCGGTGGCTAAAAGTCTCCTCATTATTTTAACGGACATAGAGGATAAAGCTTTAAGAGAATTAATTAAAAGAGCCGCCGATTTTCCCTGTACTGCAATTAAGGCCCCTGCTTATGGTGACCGTCGCATTGACATTCTAAAAGATATAGCTGTCCTGACTGGAGGAACAGAAATTCTATCCGAAGCAGACATCACAACTCATTTCTCGCTAGATGCTTTTGGACACGCTTCCGAAGTTATTGTACACTGCGAAGATACAATCATTGTCAATGGATTAGGGAAAAAGGATTCATTATCCGGACGGATTGAACAGATCGAAGAAGCACGTCGTTCATCATACTCTGACTTTGATCGTGAAAAACTACAGGAAAGAATCGAGAATTTGAAACGTGGTGTGGCTGTGATTAAAGTTGGAGGAAAGAAGATGACGGAAATTAAACATCAGGTGAAAATAATAGAAGATGCTGTAGAGTCTGTCAGACAAAAAGAGATAACTAAATTACATATGGAGGAGAAGCAATGAGATGTGAAAAATGTGGCGCAGAATGGAACGGTATTGTTACGACAGACAATGCAAAATGTCCATTTTGCGGAGAGATTTTAAGTGAAGATATTCCTTACAAGCAGGTAATTGATTCCCTCAGAATGTTAATTGATCGTTTTGGCGGAGAAATTTATCTTGAATCACAGCGCTTGGATGCCATGGTCAACGACTTAGTACCGAATACCTTAAAAGAGAAAAATATTATCAGAAGTGCGGTTTCATTCAATATTCCAAGCATTATTCTGGATGCAAGCAAAGACGTAGAAAGACGGGATTCCATTTTGGAACAGGCCTCCCATGCAATAGTAAGTAATGGAATAGATAAAGAATGGTGTTCTGCAATTCTTTTTATGCTTAGCTATCCATTAGAAGTGGATACCAGATTACTTTATCCTATCGAGCTTGGGAAGAAGAAATCCCGTATGAAGCTTAAGGGCAAAGCTACTACTAAATCTGTACAACAGAATAAAGAAATTAACTATTCTGAAAAATCAAATGAAGAGTTGGAAAATTATTCTGATGACGGAGATGCTGAAGCATCTCTCGAATTGGGAACAAGATATTATACAGGAGAAGGTGCCGAACAAAATTATATCAAAGCCGCCCAATTTTTCCATAAGGCAGAAGCATTTGGCAATGTAATAGCCCAATATAATCTTGGTGTGATGTATGACAGTGCATTTGGTGTCGAACATGACGAAAACAAAGCTTTTGAATATTATCAAAAAAGTGCAGAACAAGACTTTCCACTTGGTATGTTTTCACTTGCAGAGATGTATTATGCTGGCCAAGGTTGCGAAAAAGATGATCAGAAGGCAGTGTATTGGCTTCAAAAGGCAGAAAAGGAGGTGGAAGATCCTAATATCTATATCACAATGGCAATGATTTTACGAGATTCTGAGGATGAATCCGTTCGTAATTCAATCCAGGCATACGAATATGCACAGAAAGCTGTTGATACTGGAAATGAAACAGCTCTGAATCTCATGGGAACTTTCTATGAGAATGGCACAGGGGTACAACAAGATTATAAAAAGGCATTTGAGTACTATTCACAGGCTGCCGATCAAGGTGTAGAGATTGCCTATCTTAGTATGGGTGCTTATTATCAGGGCGGGTATGGTGTCGCACAGGATTATAAAAAAGCTGCTGAATGCTATCGGTTGGGGGCAGATGCCGGTAATATGTATTGCTTAAATGCTCTTGCCATGTGTTATAAAAGCGGACAAGGCGTCAAGCAAGATTATAAAAAAGCATTTGATTTGTTCTTAGAAGCAGCTTATGCTGGCAATTACGCAGCTGAGTTTAATGTAGGTTTAGCATATGCAGAAGGGCAGGGTGTACCTCAGGATCCAAGGGAAGCAAAAAAATGGTTTTTGTTATCTGCTGATAAAGGATTCGGGAAAGCAATGGCTTCTCTTGGAATATACGCGGAGCAGGGAATACCCGATGGAACCCCCGATTTGGAAGAAGCATTTGATTGGTATCTTAAATCTGCAAATGCAGGAGATTATGGCTTTTCTCAATGGATATTGGGAAACTGCAGAACCCATGGCTTAATGAATTCCTATGTCGATAAATTAGAAGGTTTCGATTGGTACTTAAAAGCAGCTCATAACGGCCATCCTACAGCTCAGAATAATGTTGCTGTCGAATTCTTAAATGGAATTCTTGTAGATCAAGATTACGATCAGGCAATCGACTGGTTTGAAAAAGCAGTTGCGCAAGATGATCAATTTGCTTTGAATAACTACGGAACAATGCTGGTAAATGGGAACGGGGTCGAGCGAGATGTCAAAAGAGGCTTTGAAATGGTTAAACGGGCAGCAGAATTGGGAAATCATGATGCAAAAGTAAGCCTTGGGGTATGTTATTTTGAAGGCTGGGGAACTCCCAGAGATTTGGATGCATCGCTCAAATGGTTGTCGGAAGCTTATGCGGAAAATGGCGACGAAACAGCGAAAGCATATCTTGAGAAAGGGTTCAAATACAAAAATGGACGGTGGGTGAAACGTGGCTTCTTTAGTAAAGTCCCAGATCCGGAACCTCTACCGCCTGTGCAGCCGCGAGTACAAGCAGAAGGAGGTTGCGCTGATTTTTGCGAATACCATGTAGCGGATCAAAGCGATGAGGAAAATGGTATCAGCTATTGTCGCTATTTTGATATGGAGGTTTATACAAAACACAACTGTCCTTATTATAAGGATATGATTGGAGATCTGGCTAAAACTTTAAATAGTATCATGGAAAAGGAGTCTAGATGATAATTGCTCAGCATGCCAGAGCATAAATAGTAAAAAAATAGAGGAAGTTGTCGGGAAGATATCTATTATCCCGATATATAAATTAAGAAGAGAAATTCATTCTTCAAATTCAAAAGAATCAGGGAGGTAATTATTATGTCATCAGGAAAAAATGCTTATTCAGAGATGCCTGCAGTGCAACCGGTTTTTCATTATGAAAGCGTACAGTTCATCCATCAGCCAATTGTTGTTGCTGTAGATGTCAGCGGATCCATGGATATTACAGAGGACGGTCAGATGAAAACGAATCTGAAACTGGCCGAAGATATGGTAAACCAGATTGGACAAGATCCTGAACTCAAAGACGAATATAAAAGTACAGCTGATCTTTGCATCATGACTTTTGCAGATTATGTGACAACGGTTCAGGATTGGATTCCCTTATCACAGTATCATGGGGGAATTACACTTACAAAGATGGGGGTAACAGCATTCCATGATGTTGTAAAACAGGCTTTAAATGCTGTTCACGTTATGAAAAAATCATATGTTGGTAAGGGAATTCAGTGTAAACGTCCGCAGATCTTTATTATCACAGACGGTTATTCCACAGACCCGAAATACAATAGCGCTGTAGTAGCTGAAGCAAAACAGTTATGCGAAAAATATGTAGATACTAAAAAGGTTGCTCTTCATGTGATCTTGTTGCCCGGTGGCGCAACAACGGACTCAAAACAACTGAGTCCGAATGTAAAGCATTATAAAGTTGATGACTGTGCTTATGGATTGCCGGCAATCAAAGACTTTATTAATGCCTCTATTGTGGCGGTTTCCAGTTCAAACCCTGGAACAGACGCACAAGTGGAGTTGCCAGAACAAATCAAAACTACCCAGCCGGTTAAGAGAGGATCTGATGGAACACGATATGTTTCAGAAGATGTAGATACCTGGAACTAAATTATCGGATAAGAATGTCACAATAAAACCTCTTACTATTTCGGGGAGCAGAGATGGGCTCTGCTCCTCGTTTTCAAAATTGTGAATCAGGAGGAATATCATGATATCAAGTTATTGTTTTTCTCTCGTAGGCAGAGATCATATCAAAAATCAGATGCCTTGCCATGATTCGAGCCTTATCAAAGCAATTTCCTCATCCTGGAAGATTGCAGTTGTTGCTGATGGCGTTGGTAGCTGCAAGCACGCAGAGATTGCATCGGAAATTGCTGTGAAAGAAGTCGCAGAGTTGATAAAAAAACAATTCCCTCCAAGTAGTTCTGATGAGAGGGCTTATTTCAATGTTATTCACGCTGCAATGCATGGTGCTGCTAATGCAATCGAAACATATGTAGAAGAAAAGAATCCAGGAAACGAGATGGAATACCAGACAACTCTTGCCGTTGCCATCATGAGCAGCAAAAACCTATATTATGGAAGTGCCGGCGATTCTGGTATTATCGCCTTGGACGATCAGGGAAATTATCATCTCGTTACAAAGAAACAAAACGATGAACTCGGTCGAGTTTATTCCATACCGACAAATCGTCTTTTCGAAATAGGAAAGGCTAATTATATTCCTGCTGCCGTTTTGTGTATGACAGATGGTATCTATGATACGATTGCTCCCGTCACATTACGTAATAACAAATTTCCTGTTAACGTACCTTTCGCAAATATGTTTGTTACGTATGCTCTTGGACTGGAAAAATTTAAGGAGCCAGAAGCAGTAGAAAGCTGTAAAAATCACTTGATCAAATATTTACAGTCCGATGAGTGCAAAAACATGACCGATGATTTGAGCGTTGCTGCACTGATCAATACTAATTCCGATTTACAGCCGGAAGACATTAAATGGGAGGAACCGCAAATTGACTTTTATGCTTTGAAATGGAATGAAGTCTCTTTATATCCTTCTATTGAAACCAGAAATAAGCTGTTCAAACAGTATATTCGAGAGAAAAATCCAGATTGGTCTGAGCCTCAGGTTGATGAACTCTTAAAAAAATATTCTGAAGGCAACTCCTCGCCCTCTGACTCTGAGGCTAAAAAAGAGTCAAAATCGGAATCTAGCCTTAAAGAAAATCAGGAGGAAAAAAGAAATGCTTCTTCAATTCCTGAGACCCAGTTAGAACTCGATAAAGAATTGATCGGAAAAAATACTCGAGGAATACGAAGCTTTTGGAGAAAAAGATTCTGAGCAAATTCAACTTTGTTCCATAATATCTCAAGAAAGGAAAGTAAATGATTGCATATGATACATCAGGAAAAAGCTATTCTCTCACAGAGACAAAATTAGGCGGCGGTGAAGGAAAATTGTACTCCGTTGATAATAATCCGGGATTATACGCTAAAATATTTAAATCTGAAAAGCGTACGAAGGGAAGAGAAGCGAAAATTCTGGAATGGGAAAATATGTATTCCGGGAATATACTAAACCGTAATTTTTGCGGACAGATCGTTGTTCCGCAGAAATGTCTGTATGCACAGACCAACAGTCAGAATACACAGACATTTGTAGGATACTTGATGGAAAAACAAGTCAACTTCCGCACACTCAAAGCTACTTATGTATCAAAAGACTTTAATTACATGCAAAAAGTATGGACAGCTAGGAATCTTTGTATCTTGACTAACCGTGTCCATTCTCTGGAAAGAGACGTCGTTATTGGAGACTATAACGCCGATAATATTGCAATTTTCCCGAATACGAGTACTGCTAAATTTATTGATGTAGACAGTTTTCAGCTTGTTATTAACCGCAATGGAAAGAGGGTTCTGTGTCCATGTACGGTAGGTATTCCAGAATTTATGGCGCCGGAAATCAGCCGCAGGTTAAAAAAAGAAAAATCAGACTTGGAGAGTGTTGATCAAGGTCCAGATAACCCGATCTTTAATAAGTATACTGATTTATATTCCATGGCATACCATGTATTTGCGCTTTTAATGAATGGCTGCTCCCCATATGCTTCTATGGCAAACATGGAAGAGCTTAGCCAGCATCCATCATGGAATGTCTCATCCGTAGACATTGACCAATTTCATGCAGCAGAGAAAGGGGAATTCGTTTTTGCCAGACATTTTCTTTTCAAAAAAGCACCAGATTATGCACCAAAGTATAGCATGCTGTCCAAGAAATTGCAGAAGTTATTTGAACGGGCATTTATTGATGGTGCGAAAAACCCTGCGGCAAGGCCAGACTCGTTGGAGTTTTATGATGCACTTACAGAATACCTTGACTCTCTGGAAGATAGAAAATGTGGTCATTATATGCCGTCAAATTATACCGGTTCATGTGAGTGGTGCCGGATTAATAATCTGCAATATTAGTTAGATGGGATTGATCTATGATTAGACATAAAAGAAACGAACAAAAAACTCAGACAGGAATGCCTCTTGAGCAGATCAAATATGATCCGGCCAAAATAAAAGAGCGTTTAAAGAAAATAAAAAAGAGACGAACTATCATTAATAATAGCCTTACTGCAGTTTCTTTTGTGTTGATTGGCGCTGCTGTTGTTTTATTGATTCTATTTTTTGTAAGCGGAAACGATATGAATCTCGATAAAAAACGGATTCTTGAAAATCTGCAGGGTTTATATATCAGGAACGGTAAAATGATAGTAGCACATTCAAAAACGAACCTATTATCATTAAAAGAGACCGCAGTTATTACATTTTCTTCTCTTATAGTCCCTAACCCGGATAAACCGGAAAAGATATTTTGCATTTTCTCCAAATTTCAAGTACAATAAAGAAAAATATTGGAGGA
>PPYE01432983.1_pt1 | contig 21747 bp, 30 predicted proteins | sample 1559881 | NCBI WGS metagenome assembly PPYE01 (sample SAMN08240022, study PRJNA423297) | Human gut metagenome, whole genome shotgun sequencing project.
GCGAGACCCCCTTATGTAGTTCTATTATCCTACATAAGGGGGCTTTTTGTCATTGTCCGTTTTTACTGGACCTGTTCATGTGAGTGCCTGTTTTTTTATTCCTCAAAAACACATTTTTACAATAGGTTGTAAATTATTTTGTCCATTTCCAATAGACTGTTTTCCCATATTTGAACCTTACGCCAAAAGTGTAAACGCCTTCGTTCTTTGCGGGGTTCTTCCACGCCTCTTTCCCGCTGATCTCTCCCGGAAATATGCCCCTTTCCTATTGCTCAAAATAGAAAAGGGGATTTCCTGCAAAATTTCACAATTCCACAGTCATCTGCCGGGGAACCGCGCCATATACGGTCTGCACGGTAAACGCCACTGTCAAGCTGTCCCCATTTACCTCATAGGAAAAATCCGTGATGTCCTTCATGCGGCTATCTGCACGGATGGCGTCTTTTGCCCGCCGCTGGATCTCCAAAGCCACATAATGGGCGTCCTGCCCCACCAGACCTTCCCACTCCATGCCAAAGTTGGTACTGTAGATCTGCCAGAGGAACCGCTCCACAGAAAAAAGGATCTCCACTGCCTGTTTCACAGCGGCAAACCCGTCTGCCATACCAGAGATACGCTTTGTTTTCGGATTCACATACCAGGTATTGGACGGATATTCCATGAACGTAACGCCCTGAGAAATATCAATGATATTTTCCGGTAAAGTTGCCATTTCTCACACCCCCTCAAACACTCTGGAAAGCACCACATACTTTTGCCCCCGCTGTACCCGCAGCAGCAAAACTCTGTCCCCTACTTCCAGACCTCTGTTCAATGTGATAAAGCCATCATTGGGCAGTGCCTTGCCATTTTCATAGCAGGTGATGCCAGCCAGCTCCGTGGAACATTCCCCAGCAGGCTCTATGGTAGCGCTTGTGACAATGTGGTTATGGGTGGTACTGTGGCTGTGGGCAAAGGATGTGACTTTCTTTTCCACCACTGCCGCTGTCAGATACAGCACCGACTGGCGCAAAGGCGCCGTCTGATTGTCTGTGACGATCTCCAGGGGCTTCACTGCCGTGACCGTTCCCACAGCCAGTTCTGTAGGCTGCATAGCCGCCTGATTATTCTGTGAAATCTGCTGCAATACATCCAATAATTCCATCAAATCACCTCAAATCCCCAATGTATCAATGCTCATGGTATGTTTGTCGTTTTCAAAGGTGTGGGTGATCTTCTCGATCATCATATACTGACTCAAGTTGATGTCCCCCAGCCCCTGGATCTTCATCAGCACCAGCATCCCTGCCCGCAGTCCCAGCACCCCCAGTGATTCCACACTGAGGGTACGCAGACGGCGGTTATAATAGGAAAGCATGGTTTTTGCCTGCTCCCACATTTGCGCAGTGTTCGATTCTTTGTCAACGGTTTTGTAAAGCCGCAGCAGACCCCATCTTCCAATGGTTTCCGTATTTTTTACTTCCACTATGTCCGCTTTTCCTGTTTCCTCGTTTTCTCTGACCAGCTTGATGCTGTTGTATGTCTGCTTATCAATGTCTGTTTCGTATTTGTAATTGGTGACCAGAGAACGGTCACCCAGTACCACATTTGTTTTCATGTTTGCCACATCCCGCAGACACAAGCCATTGCCGTCATCAAAGAGCACAAACACTTTTCCTGTATGCAGCAACGTTTGCTGGATGGCTTCCTCAATGATATCCAAACAGGACTGGTCATCCTCCAACAGGGCAGGGATGGCATATCCTGTATCCTCGATGTTGCTGATGGGCAGCTGAAAATCTTCGGCAATCTGTTTCACGATCTGCCCCGCTGTCTGTTCATAGAAATGATAGGAAGCATTTGCTTTCAGATACCGGATGCTGTCGTAGCAGGTCACCTCGATGATGCCCCATCTGTCCTTGCTTTTGTGGAATACCCAGCCATAGAACACCAACTGTCCATCTACAATGAACCGTACGGCATCCCCTTCCACAAAGGAAATGTCCCCAGCTTTGATGAGGGTAAATGTAAATTTCCCCGGGCTTCCTGTGCGGTTGGTGGTGTAGCTTGCCGTGGATACACAGGGGGCAGCGTTCCAGAGCCTCCCGGTGCGTTTTTCCGTGATCAAAAGTTCTGTTTTCACTGTGTATCTACCCCCTGCAAATCTTCTTTTTTGCACCAGCCCAAAGCCCCGCCGGATTCCGATTTCACATGGACAGGGTAAGGTCTGTCGTTGTCGTTGTTGATGATGCGCGACACCACCACCCGTCTGCCGTTGCCGCTGCCGTGGGGTTCCTCTCCATAACTGGTGTAAAAATATTTTCCATGGAGTGTTGCTGTCATGCCCACATATAACTGTCCTTTGGGGATGCTGCGGTTCTGCTCTGAGGTAGCAGCGGCAGGCTTTTCCGCTGTGGCTTCTTCCTGGATCTGTACTGTCAGCGGGCTGTAATCCCGGTATTCTGTCAGCTCCAGCGTATAGTAAAAGTCCCCTGTTTCGCCGCCCCGTTCTTCCGTCTGAAAACTGGTCACCAGTACATTCATTCCAGCATCATTGGAAAAATAAGGGGTGCCGTCTTCATAGCACCGCTTGGGCGTATAGACCAGCACCTCTTTGTTTTCCATGGCGTTGCGGAAAAAATTGATGTAAAACTCCGGCGGCAGGAATTTATCACTGGTCAATGTCATGCGGTCGATCCTGCCGGGAAAATAGCTTTCAATGGAAACTTTCTTCAGCCCTGGCTTTCTCGGCACCATAATGGGACCGATGCCCAGCACATTGTATTCTTCGTTGCCGTTGTCCTGAGAAACAGGCAGTTTTTCAGGGTTTACAGGAAGTTGATATACCATGGTATCTGTTGCATCCAGTTTCCGAAAAAGTAGTGCAAAGTCATTTTTTTCTGCCATTTTTCATACCTCCTATACCCTTGCGGTAGATTTCGCGCTGCCTGCCGCCAGCTGGTCCTGCAAGATCAGCGCCATTGCGTCTGCCAAAGATTTTCTGTCTGCTTCTGTGCTTCCCGTATTGGCGCCGTTTACGGTGATGACTGGTGTTTGTGATGTCAGATTGATTTTGTTGATATATCGCTGTGTTGCCATATCCACCACCATTTTCACATCTTCGTCCGACATATCCACATTCTTTTTGATGCTGCCCACATCTCTGCCAATGCCGCCCAGTGTGTTGCTGATATCTGCCCCATACCCGCCATCATAGCTGGGAACCTGCGGAATGCTTGGCTGGCTGCCATTGCCGCCGAATAAATTGGAAACAAGGCTTTCGCCTTTGCTGTAGCCCATGGAAAAGGCGCTTTTATAGTCTTTGTATTCCATAGGGGCAAAGTATTCTTTCCAGCCGGACTCTTCTTTTGCCGCTGCTGATTTCGCGCCAAGATCATTGATGTAGGTTTCTATGCCGCTGGTCAGATCCACACTGACACCCGGAATTTTATTGACCACATCTTCAATGCCCTTTGCAATGTTCAACAGGTAGCCAAGGGCTGTCTGCGCCAAGTCGTAAAAGAGTATCTTCACTGCCGCCACCGGATTGTTGAACACATTTCCAATGAAGTTGGCAAGTGCCACAAAGCCGTTATACATGAACGCCACTGTGTTATAGCAATGTGCCCCCAACATGGACATAAGACCAACAATGATGCCCGTTGCCGAATAGGACGCCCCTGTAAAATGATTGTACGCAGCCACACCGGCATAGATTGCCCCAACGATGAGGGCAAGCCCCATCAAAACCCATGTGATGGGTGACGCAAGCAAAGTTGCGTTAAACGCCGATGTTGCCGCTGTTGCCACATAAGATTGCCCCGTCAGAGCGGCATATCCAAACTTCAGCAAATCCACGGCGAATTTATAAGCCGTCGTCACTGCCGTGGCGATTTTCGTGGAATTCGCTGCCACCTGAAAGATGGCAAAGGCGGCGCCAAGCCCCAGCACCAACGGACCAATGATGGCAATGTTGCTTGCCAGCCAGGAAATCCCGCTCAGGATGGGCTGCAATGCCAATTGTGCGTAATTTTGCATGACCGTCCAGCTCTGCCCCCATGTGGCAGGCATCTGGGCAAACTGGGCATTGGTTTCTTCCGCCGCCGCAAACATGGCGTTTTTCAAGACGTCTGATGTGATCTGTCCTTCTGACGCCATTTCCTGCATCTGGTTCACATTGACCCCCAGATAATCGGCTATGGTCTGGGCAATGCCAGGCGTCTGTGTCAGCACAGTGTTCAGACCTTCCCCCTGCATCGTGCCAGTCATCATGGCCTGTACCAATTGCTCCATGGCTCCCTGGGCCTGGGATGTGTTTGCGCCGGAGACTGCCATTTGTTTGTTCAGCTGTTCCACAAAAGCCACGATTTCCTCTGTGCTGCCGAAGGCATCCCCCGCGTATAACCCCAATTGGGAAACCATATCCGCTGTTTCCGCGTAAGAACTGCCTACACGGTTGGCGCTGGCAAAAATCATATCGTTCAGCGCCGCTGTTGACTGTAAGCCATCGTTGACCATGTTTAATCTTGCCGTCGCTGTGGAAAGTGTATCTGATACATCCATCCACGCCTGAAATGTTTCCATCCCACCAAATGCATCCGTAACACTTTTCAAAGCGGAGCCCAGTACATTTGTGCTTTTTGCCGCCTCCTCCTGAGCTGCTGCGTAAAGGTTCACCTGCTGCTGTACCAACGTGGTTACCTGAGTCACCTCTTGGACATAGGAGATATAGCTGGCAAAGGAAGCGGAGAAGCGATCTTCCAAAGTCAAAACTTCATTCATGTCTGCCATGGCATACGCCTCCCTTCCCGATTCATTTGCTCTCGTTCTTCTGTATCTTTCTGGATAAAGGCGCAAATGAGCGCTTTTTCCCTTTCATCCAATTCCAGAAATTTTCTAGGACGCCATCCCAGATTGATAAAACAATAAAAGGCGGCTGCCGTTTCCAAATCTGCCGCCTGTATCAGTTTTTTGCTTTTACAAAGCTGCTTTCATCCACTTCCGAGAAGGTAAAGATGGCTTTTGTCAGGGCGTTATACTCGCCGGAGCGGAGCATTTTGCCTGGCAGTTGAAAGGGGTCCATGGTGCCGTAGGCATCGCACAGTTCTTTGTCGCGAAAATCAGGGAATACCACTGCCGCCACAACGATCTGTTTTGTCAGTTCCACATTATCCAGGTATTCCACTGTCTGCCCATTTTCTTTTCTGGTTTTCATGCTTTTGCGGATCAGTCTGTCATTTTCCTCCTGGGTAATGGTACGGATGCGGAAGGGCACCAGGTTGCCTTCCTCGTCACGAAAACGATCAGAAATAAACACATCTTTTTCTTTTTTGATAGGTTCCGGGTTCAAAAACGCAAATAATTTACTCATGGTTTCTCCTTCCTTTCTCAACCGCCATAAGACGTAGGTTCATTGAATCCACGCAGTTTGGCAACTCTTGTATAAGTAAAGTTGAATTCATAATTCAGCATGGCTTCCTCGCTGTCCAAAATGGAAAGGGGAACGGAGCCTGTCAGCTCGCAGCCATAGTAAGCAATGGTCTGACTGCCTACACTGCTGGATGGATCATCGTTTGTGATCTGCAAATCAAACTGGGGCATATTGCCTGTATTGATGTAATCCAGCACCATGTCTGTCCAAAGGCTGGTACCGTAGTAAATGGTGCCTTTCCCAGTCTGTTTTGCGCCATTTGCCTTGTTCTGGATGGTTCTGGTACCCACCACACGCATTTCCTTGCCTTGAATATCCGCATATGTTGTGATATTCATCATGCCAGCAACTTCGATCTGTTTTCCATCTCTGGTGACGAACACCTTGCCTTCGGCACCGTTGACGGTATCTTTCGCCAATAAATACATATCTGCACCTCCTTATGCCACTGTCAATGTGATATACAGTTTTTCCGCCGCATCCACAGGCTGTACCTGCAAATGGATGGCAACGCCGTCGATTTCATCCCCAGGCAGTACATCCACGTCCTCGGGCACAAAATTCTGGATGGCGTTGTTTGCCTGCATTTCCTGCAAATACCCCACGATGACCCCTTTGAACAGATCCCGACCTGTGGCGTTGTTGTCCACCACGCCGATAAAGTTCTCGGAAAACTGTGCATACAGATCATTTGCAATGGTATGCAGCGTACGGATGACGCGGTTTTTGTGATAGGGCTTTGTGATGTCTGCTGTAAATGTGGTCAGGCTGTTGATGTCCGCATCCACTTTCACTGTGCCCTTTTCTCCAAAGAGTACAAATTTGCCTGCCTGCAAAGCCTCTGTGATCTGGTCATGAGTCATTGCCGGTGTCACAGCCACAGCGTCAGGATATTTGGCATAAGTCAGAGATTCGTTGTAATCCGCCCCTGCTTCCGCGCCGCCTACCCACCAGCAGAGCTGTTTGCCTGTCAGTGTGGAGCCGTCGGCAAAAGAAACGCCTGTCATATCCGCGCATACATTGATGACAAAGCGGCTGTCAGGCACCTTCAAGCCGTAAGCCACCAGCTGAGCGTATCTGCCCTGGGTATTGGCAATGCGTTCCACAAAGTTGACCATTGCCGCCTGTACTGTACTGTCGTCGCCGTCATAAATGAGAACGTCAAAATCATAAGCTTCGATAGTCTGCAAAAATGTGGTATATGCTGCCGCTTCCACAGTGCCGTCTGCGCCTGTCGCCAGCTTTGCGCCTGCGGTTTCTGTCAGTGCGCCAGTGCCGCTGAATGTGACCCATGCGTTTGCTTTCAGTTCTTCCGCCTTTGTGGCTGTCTGCATGTCCACCACTGCGCCGTCCACGATGGTCTTTACGTCAAAAGTGCCTTCGCTGTCCGCCTGTTCTGTGACCACAATGGTGATGTCGTTGCCTCTCACACCGGGGTAAAGGGCTGTGGCTGTCAGCTGACCTTCTGTGATGGTCGCCTGCACAGCGCTGCTTGCGGCGGGACGGTACAACAGCACTTTTGTAGGGCTTTTTGTGCGGTCACTGCCTTTGAAGATCTCCTGCAAAAATCTTGCCTGAGGCATGTAAGCGGGATAGCCGCAAAAAGGTGTTGTGTCTGCTCCTGCTGTCACTTCCATGACTTTGCCCACAGGTCCCCAGCTCATAGGCTCGCAAATGGCAACTACGCCGCGGCTGCCAATGGAAAGGCCCTTCTGGGTTTCTGATGTGAAATTGATATATACGCCGGGGCGTACTTTATCCTGTTTTGTCCATGTTCCACCTGCCATTATTTTTCACCTCCAAAAAAAGCAGATACGGCTTTTTCCGCCTCTGCCATGGTATAGTTTTCTTCTGTCAAGATCGCCCGCAGAAAATCCTGCTGCACATGAGAAAAACGCGCGCTTTTGAGCAGCGCTTCTCGCTTGTACTGTTTTTCCTGGGACATTGCTTCTTTTTTCATTCCACCACTCCTTCCTGGTATGTTTCAATGGTTTGCATTTTGACCTCTGTTTTGGGAATGGTCACCCGCTCCCGCAGCTCAAACCGGTAATGCAGCCCGTCCTCTTCCACTTTCCATTCCCGTTTTTCCGGGCGCAGCAGCACTGGTTCCGACTGGATGCCGTCTGTGTAAGGAAATGTTTTCAGATGCAGATCCAGCGTTTCCGCCGTCTTTTGGTACCTTTCCTGCAGATCCTCCTCTTCTTCTTCCATACAGATCAGGTCTAAACCGATGGTACGCAGAAAATACCCGCCCGTTTCCGGTTTGATGCTGCCGTATTGCTGCTGCAAAAAGATGCAAGGCTTTTTCATTTCCTGCTGGTTCAGGTTCTTGTAAAAAGAAACGCCAGGCAAAACAGGCGCCAAGTGTGCCGCAAGAGCGTCTGCAATGGTTTCCACTGTGTAATTCATGCCATCAACTCCTAAAATTTCTTGTCCAATTCTGTCACCACCATCTTTTCCTATGCCGGATGTCCATGGGTTTGCCCCTGTCCTGTTTTGCTGGCACCGCAAACAGGTATGGATGGACGCCATGGAAAAAGTTCCGATCCATTTGCCGCCTTTTCATGCCCGCCCTGAGAAAAAGGACGCCTCAAAGATGCTTTTCAGAAAAAATCCCCATAAAGTGATATAGCCAGAACCCTTTTGCAAGAATCCCAGCTATTTTTTTCCCAAACAGCCCCAAGCCAAACTCCCCTTGTCCTCTTATTTTGAAAAAGATTTGCTGTGGTTGTTTTTCAGAAAAAATCCCCATAAAGTAACATAGCCAGAACCCTTTTGCAAGAATCCCAGCTATTTTTCTTCCCAAACAGCCCCAAGCCAAACTCCCCTTGTCCTCTTATTTTGAAAAAGATTTGCTGTGGTTGCTTTCAGAAAAATCCCCATAAAGCGATATAGCCAGAACCCTTTTGCAAGAATCCCAGCTATTTTTCTTCCCAAGCAGCCCCCAAAAGGCGTCCAAAACAAAGGCGGTGTGTGGATGTCTTTTTCCACGATGTCATCATACCACATCTGCGTGGGGCATTGTGGGGCATGCCTAAGCAATTGCAAAATGATCCAATGCCTGTCCATGAAGTTTGGTCACATGACGATAGCTGTAATACATTTCCTCGGCGATCTTCTCCCAGTTCTGTCCCAACAGATACCGCCTTGTGAGGATTTCCTGTTCTATGGGGTCTGGCAGTTCTTTGACCCGCTCATAGATCTCCCGATATACGATCATCTGCATTTCTCTTTCCGCTTCCAGCTCCCGCAGCAGCCCGTCCAGTCTGGCAGCATATCCTGACAGGTCAGAAACCCTGTTGCCTCTGGGCATCCTGTCCCACGATACGGCAGGGCTTGTCTTGCTGGAACGCAGCTCCTCCATCTGCGCCATCAATAACGCCGCCCGCCGTTTTGCCTGCTGATATCTGCAAAGATATCGTTTCTTTTCTTCATTGTTCATTGTTGTTCCCTCCTTGTACGTTCATAACGGTTCTGGATCGTCTCTGCTGACAGCCGCATCCGCTGTCATTCCCCCGCCTGATCCATTTCCTTTCTCTCCAGCACCTCGTCTGCCACTTTGCGTATCATCTGGCAAATGATCTCAAACCACTCCCGATCTCCGTTGAGGATGGTCCGTGCCAGATCCCGCATCAATCCTTTTTCCTCTGCCCGCAGCCAGATGGCAATGAGATTGGGCATGTTGGGCATCTGGTTGTCCAATATGCCGTAAAACAGGTACGCCAGCAGCCGCATGCGTATCTGTAAATTGATTTCGTCAAATGTTTTCCTGTGCCCGCCAATGGCTTCCCGCCCCAATGCCAGGGCTTTCCCCCTGCGCCCAATGAGCGCCAGAAAGGCTTCCGCCTGTTCTTTTGTTTCGATCTGTACCATACTGTCCTCCATTCATGGATTTGTGTGAATTTGTGTGACCAAAAGTCACACACCCAAAACCCTTGATTTTACTGAATTTTCCAATGGTTTTTTCCCTTGTGTGAAATGTGTGAATGTTTTTGCATACCTCTTATATGTAAAACGTGTATCTGGCGATTTTGCATATATCCCCGTATCTTTATCAAGTGTGTGTCAAACGTCACACAAGTCACACATTCACACATGGGCAAAATCAATATCGACAAAACCGTTGATTTTGCAAGGAAAACGTCACTTTTTCATTTTTCACACACTGCCTGTTCCACATTCTGAAAAGTCACACATTTTCAAAAGGGGCATTCCTCACTGTCGGGCACCTCCTCCATCTGCATCTGCCCGTCAGGGTCTTTGCGGAGCCAAACGCAGGAAATCGCCTCGCCATTGATGCGTTTGGTCTTGGTATACCCTTTGCTGACCTCTATTTTCCCTGTCTGTCTCATCCAGCTCAGGAGGGTTTTGGGGCTGTAGCCGCCTTCCACGCAGATTTTCTCGAAACGGCTTTTGATGACGTAAAAATACCTGTCATCCACCGTGCCCCAACGCTCCAGAACATCGTCCCCCTCGTCAAATTTCTTTTTGTTGGCTGCCAACGTTTCCCGAATGTATTCATAAGCCCGCTGGTTCACGGATACGTCTTTTTTGGATTTCAGAAAAGGTTTCACATCCTGTGGCTTCAGTGCCAGACCGTCATGGAATATGGCTTGTTCCGCCAGAAAATCCGCCGCCAGTATCAGCGCCATTGCCATGGATTGTTTCCCCGTGGTGTCCATCTGCTCCAATTCCTTGGCATAGATCTTGTATAGCTGGGCTGCCGTCACAAAGTTGGGGTCATTTTTCTCCAGCCATTCCACGAAATACCTGCCGGCAAAACCGAAATTTTCCAGACAGATATCCGCCACATACTTGGGATCAGCAAATAATGCTGCGCTGCATTCCACCTCGATGATGCGGTTCACTGCCCCGCCGCCGCTGGCAGCCCCTGTGATGGGCATTTCCCCGTTGGTCAGGATGCAGTTGCACCAGGTAGGGGTTTCGTCCACACCGCCAGCTTTGTTCCCTCGGGTCTTGCCGACGCCTTCAGACAGCTTGTATATCTCCTGGTCGAAGCTTTCCCGACTGGAAGCGATCTGCAATTCATCCATGATCAGTGGCAGATTGTGCACAAACGCCGCGGAACGTTCTTTCCCCACAGCGGTGCTGTTGAATGTCTGGATATACCGCCCCAGCCGTGGGTCTGCCCAAACGGAAGCGGCAAGCATGAGCCCAACGGTTTTCCCTGCCTCTGTACCGCCCCAGAAATGGACGAAAAAGGGCAGACAGTTCAAAGGCTCCACCAGCACCGAAGAAAGGCTCGCCGCAAGGAGCAGCCGCCCGTAAAGGCTGTTTTTGCGGACATCCAGCGCCATTTCCAGCCATTGGGTAAAATCTCCCACCTGTTTCACGCTGTCAAAAAAGTTCTTGCAGGACACATCCCCGTCAAACTCCAAATGCGCCACATAAGGCGAAAATCCATAGCCTTTCACCCAGCCCAAACGCCCGATGCTGCTGACTTCCTCCATGCGGTCGTAGTTCAAGTTTTCCGCATCGTGAAGATACCGTACCAGCAGTCTGGCGTTTTCGCTGTTCACTGCCACACCTCGCGCAGCCAGTTCGATGATCTGGGAGGCACTGGCAAAGGTTCGCTTGCTTTCCACCAGCCACCGCCAGGAATTGCCTTTTTTGTAGGCGATCTCCAGTTTTTCCGTGTTGTTGTCGATGTTCACCAGCCGTTTGGTGGGCAGTATGGGGTGGATGCATGCCAGCATCTCCCCCATTTCTGTTTCCACCCGAATACCGTTGTCATCGGCGATCCAGCTGCCGCAGTCCAGCTCTAAGGGCTGACCGGAAAAGTTGGTGGTGTTTTTGATGGCGCTGCCCCGCTCTCCCATGCCTGCGGCTTTGCAGTATTCCTTGAATAACGTCTTGAAATTCCGAACGCCTACAGATTGGGCAATGCAAGCCATCTGCTCAATGGCCTGTATAAAGGCAAATCCATTGTCCCGCTGACGGTAAACCATTTCAAAGGGTTCCGGCGAGCTGAGGAAATCCTCTTTTGTATATTCTCTAAATTCCAAGTCCGCCACCACCTAAAATCGTTGCCGTTCCTTTGGGGCAAAACGGAAACAGCTCATCACATTTCGTGATATTTAAAACAGAATGATAGCATTCCCCCCTTGCCCCTTTGGGAAAATCTGCCTGTCCGGGACTTCTCATCCCCCTTTCCTGCAGCAAATCCTTCTGCAGCCAGATTTCTTTCTCCAGACCACACAATCCGCCTTGCTTCTGGATTCCTGCCTGTCCGTGACTTCTCATCCCCCTTTCCTGCAGCAAATCCTTCTGCAGCCAGATTTCTCTTTCCAGACCACAGAATCCGCCTTGCTTCTGGATTCCTGCCTGTCCGGGATTCCTCATCCCTCTTTTCTGCAGCAAATCCTTCCGCAGCCTCATTTCTTTTTCCAGACCACAGAATCCGCCTTGCTTCTGGATTCCTGCCTGTTCCCATCTCATATATCTCTCTCCAATGGCTTTTTCCTTCGTTACATCCACCTTCTTTCTATGCAGTCGCCGCAGCCCACGATCTTTCCGCCCCGTTCGTACAGCACGTCATATGCCTCACTGCCGCATTCCGGGCAGGGCGTCAATGGCTCCTGACATTCTCCGCATCCGTCACATTCTTTTCCCCGCTTCACGCACATGTAAGCCATTATGCATCCTCTCTTTTCCCTGCGGGTTCTTCCGGCAGCGCAAATCCCAGCATAGCAGCGCACATTTCCCGACTAATGCTGTATTTCTCCTGCGCCACATAGGCGGCGAATGCTTCCACACGCCCTGCCAGCATGGCATATGCTTCTTTTGTGTTTTCCGCTTTGAAATCCATAAATTTATCCATTGTGATCCCTCCTGTTTTCTGATGCCCTTATTCTCGTGTTTTTTTCCTCCCAATACTGCGCAAGGGAGTTATTTGCTGTTTTTTGCCTTGATCTGTACCGCCGCGTAGTAGCGGTTTTTCCAGTCACGCTTGTCCTGCTGCAAAGCCTTGATCTCCTCCCAGGCCACGCCCAGCAGCAAAACCAGCCCCCCAATGACCACCAACAGCATGATAACGCATTGATCCATCTTTTTTCCCTCCTTTTCCAAAAGTATCTTGCCAAGTTACTCCTTTGCAAAAAAAATTTCCATAGGATTTTCCATTTTCAGTTTTTCCATCATGACCTGTATTTCGTCACTGTCAAAAACACCGTTCTTCATTTTTCGGTAAAATGTTTTTGGCGTCACTCCAATGAATGCTGCCATATCTTTTTGAGAATAGCCCTTCTCGGCCATGATACCCCGCAGTTTGTCTGTACGTATCAATCCATCACCCCCTTTGACGTATCTTACAAAGTTACCATTATAATAGCACATTTTGGTAACTTGTCAAGATATTTTTTCTTGCCTAACGCACATTTTTGTGTTATTATGAAGTTACCACTGACAAAGGAGTGTGACATATGCCAGAAAAAGAACAAACCATCGGAAAACGAATCAAAGAACTGAGAACACAGAAAATGCATATGAGTCAGGTCGATTTTGCCGACTGCATCCATGTTTCCAAGCAGACGTTATACAAATACGAAAATGATATCATCACCAATATCCCATCCAGCAAAATAGAAGCCATTGCGGCATTGTGTCATGTTTCTCCCGCCTATCTCATGGGCTGGGAAGATCAGGATCTGATCCCGCAGGAATTGCTTCCGCCAGAAAAGATCAAGGTTTTCAGAATCCAAAAAAACATTTCCAAAGAGGAAATGGCTTCTCAGCTGCATATCCCAGTTGATGTTTACGACGCTTATGAAAATGGGAAATACCCTTTCAGTGAAGGGATGCTTTCAAAGATCACGGAAGTTTTGGGGGAACCCATTCCAGGCACCCATCTGTCCGACGGAAATCTCTATATCCGGCTTGTGGGCAGCAACATCCAGATGCAAAGGGAACTTTGTCACCTGTCAGCGGAAGAACTGGCGGCGAAAACCGAGATCCCCGCGGACATCATCGATGCTTTTGAAAAATCAACGCTGTTCCCTTCTCAGCAGGATCTGAACTTGATTGCCGCGGCGCTGAACACTTCAGCCGATTATCTGCTGGGTCTGCCGGGCTACTCCTTGACCGAGGAACGCACCAGCGTTTTGTCTGTTGTGTCAAATATCAAAGAAAATGAGAAGGAATTACTCGATCAGTATAGAAAATTAAATGATATAGGAAAAAAAGTCGCCATCGAAAGGCTGCAGGAACTGGCGGAACTGTCAAAATATACAGATCCTGTCCAAGACCCGGAATCCTCCGCCCTGCTGCCGGAAGAAGCGGATAAATCTTTCCATAAAAACTGAATATTTTTCTTTGCAAACATCACATTGTGTGCAATTCCATATCATGCGGCAGCCATTCAGGGGGGAATATATATGCTGAAAAAATTTCTTGCTTTCTTGACAACTTTGGCAATGGTATTTGCCTTTGTTGGCTGCTCCGGCGGGGAATCTCCGGAAACCGCTGTCACCAACTATCTGACAGCCTTCCAAAGCCTCGATCTGGAAACCATTGATAAATATACCAATGATACCAGTGAAACAACGGAAACCGCGGACGACGCCATTTCTGATTTGGAAAATGAAGAAACCGGCAAAGCTTTTGTGGAAAACCTGACTTTTGAAATCCTTTCTTCCACAGAAGAAGGGGACACTGCAACAGTCAAAGTATCCATCACAAACGTGGATATGGCAAATGCCATGAGTAAAGCGATCTCTGAAATGATTCCGCTGGCTTTTGCAGGATTGTCTGACGAAGAATTGGAACAAAAGTCCACAGAAGCTATGATTTCCGCCATTGCCAACAACAAAGACACGACTTACACCAAAGAAGTGGATATTTCTCTGGTCAAAGGCGAAAACAATTGGCTCATCGTGCCGGATAATGACTTAGCCGATGCCATCACAGGCGGTCTGGTCAGCTATGCGGAAAACGTAAATGAAGCTTTTTCTTAAACAGTAATGCTGCGTGATATGGAATTCCAATAATAACAAAAAGTATCTCAAAAAAAATCAAGGGGGGCATAGTATGAAAATCTCTAAAACACTATTAACTGTTTCTATCTCTGCTTTATTCACCACAAATGTGTATGCTGCTGTCATGACACCTGATGTGGGGCTGGCGACACAGAATTACATCAATCAGATCAATCAGGAATACAGAGAAAGTCAGGGGCAAACCCAAACAGCGCCAACACCAACGGTGCAGAACAACAAAAAAAGCGATTTGAAGCTGACCATTGACGGTGTTCCCGTGCAAACCGATGCCGCACCTGTCAATGTCAACGGCAGGATTCTGGTTCCCATGCGTGCCATGTTTGAAGCCATGGGCGCCACCGTGCAGTGGAATCCGGCGACACAGACCGCCACAGCCACCAAAGACGGCACAACCATCCAAATGACCATCGGCAGCACAACAGCATATGTCAATGGCACACCCAAAACACTGGATGTACCTGCCCAGACCATTGATGGCCGCACCATGATCCCTTCCCGCTTCATCGGTGAAAATCTGGATTATAATGTAGGTTGGAATAGTGCCAGCCAAACCGTGGAACTGAAAACATTCCAAAATGCCTATGACCACTTGGACGCCGCCGCCCATGGAGTACCCGGGGTTCCTGATGGTTGGTTCAAGATCAATGGTTCACCGGAAACTATGCTGCGAGGCATTTCCAATGGAAATATCGTTTACGTCAATGGACAGTATTGGGCTTCTCCTGATTACGCGAATATGATGGGGAATGAAAATGTGGTGCTCGTTTATGATGTTGCCGCCGGGAAAACCCCCTGAACCTGATTATGACAATATGTTGAAAGCCGATTCCGTTGCAAGAACGCCAGCAAAAAGCGCTGAAAGAGGCTTCAAAACTCGCTGACGAATATTTGAAAAATAAATCATAAAACCAAAAAATCCCCCTTCCATTCATAAAGGAAGGGGGATTTTGATGTCATTCACCTTATATTTTTCTCATTTGCTGCCACTGCTCCAGAAAAATAGGTGGGCGGATTTTTGCCGCTCTATCAGATATTTCTCCTATCCATTGGAAGGCTGTCACCGTTTCCGCGCAAAAGCCCTCTCTCCCGCAATGGCTGAAAAGTAATGCAACACGAAAAAAAAAGAAACCTTGATTTCTCAAGGTTTCTTCAGTGCGGCTGGTGGGACTCGAACCCACACGATATCACTACCGCCAGATTTTGAGTCTGGTGCGTCTGCCAGTTCCGCCACAGCCGCGAATCGAAACTGCTTGATAAGCATATCATAGAAGGAATAAAAAAGCAAGTGTTTTTTTATAATTTTTTCTCATTTTTGTATAAATCCTGATACAACCCTGTAGATATCAGCCTTTTTCGCCTCTACTTTATGAACCATATCTTTGACACAATCCCCTCTTTTGCCTTTTCTGCGTTCTTCATTCTCTTTCCTCTTTATTTGCCTGCCATATATGCAGTCTTTCACACCATAGCTTTCCCTTTAGAAATTGGTATACATGTTTTTGCCAAACTTCAAACATCCCTTGATTCCTTTTTCCATCTATCCCTTTCTCGCACAATTTCCTTTGCCCATGCAAAAGTCCATCCAATCCGTCTGCATTTCTTATAGAAATACCCATTTCCACAGCATCAAAATATTGACTACACATGTAGTAAATGGTATGTTCGTCATAGAAAGGGCATCCATGACAGAAAGGTGGTATTTTTATGAAATCAAAGCTTTTTATCTCTTGTCTTTTGAGTTTCCTCTTGGCACATTCTTCCGTTACTGCTTTTGCATCCAGCGATACAACCTCTCTGAAAAATCTTGGTGATCCCCAAGCAGGCGGTGTATCTATAAGCATGGAAACAGACTTTATCGGCGAAGGCAGATATCAGTTTTATCACAAATCAGGAAACCTGATATTTTACATTGAAAATGCCGGTTCCAATGGTTTTATTTATCGGGTGAAATATCCTTGCGGCTGTAAATTAGTCGGCGGAAGGTTAGAAGCGAAACAAAACCTGATGATAGATCATTTCGATCCCCAACTTCATGGCGAGGGTTACGGTCACACCGCAAAAGGCACCTATGAGATTTATATCTATAACGACGATGGTTCCTGCAGCTCTGTAAAACTCTTTGCGCAAAGCATCGAAGAATGAAAATTATTTCCACTTAAAATGGCTGCTAAGACATCTTAGCAGCCATTTTTCCGTTGGCGATCATTGGTTTATGACGATCTAATGAGCTCACCCAAAGCAGTAAATCCCTGCAGAATATTGGAGCTTGCCTCTTGAATCGCATTTGAAATAAGCATTCCGCTAATGAGGATAGCAATTGCAATAGCCATCAATCCAATGAGCACTTGCCAATTTTTCATAATATCCCCCTCTTTTCATTCATGATAAAAATAGCTGGGTGATAACATACAAAACGAATATATGGATTGGATAAAACCAGTAAAACAAATATTTCGCCTTCCATTTCCCACGCTTCCCATTATAAATCAATAACAAGAACGCGGCAATCATCGTATAAATTGGTGGCTGATTTCCTGTTGTAGCCATATACAAAACAAGGAACATCACTACTTGCAAGACATGGCTTTTCCGAAAAATATAGAAACCGGATATGAATACAATCCCTTGTGCACCATAATCGCACTTCAAAAGTTCTGCCACAGATGCCACTATGGCAATGATTCCTATTTGCAGCAAAAGCCCCTTTGCTTTTTCTTTTCTGTCCGAATTGCGATTTCTCTTTGAAACAGCCTCTAAACCAGTCAAACATACCAATCCCAGAAATAATGTAAAAAATACATTCTGATACGCAAAATAAAAGGGAAATGTCCCTGCTTCCATGGAATATACATGAAAAAATCCAATGTCAAACGGGATTTCTGAAATAATCGCAAAAACAAGCATAGAACCCATATATCGCTTCCGGTTACTGGTATACAAAAATCCTTCCGCCAATAAAAAACAAAACAAAGGAAAAGCGATGGTACCGATACCAAACAGAACGCGTCTTTGGAAATCCTGAAGTGCAAAAAACTGCTCTTGTGATATCATCCCCTCAAGGGATAAAGAAAACAGTTTATCCATGTACGTGATCATTGGAATTTTGCTGATATGGTCAACAAGCATACACAGACAAGCAATGAGCTTCAATTGATTTCCCGTTAAACATTGTACGTTTTTCAGTTTTTGGTCAATTACTTTCATCATATCATTTACCCTATATTCTCAAACACCGTGCAAAACAAAAATCAATCTTTCCACACTTTCCGCATCATCACTTTACATTCTGCAATATCTGATCTTTTCTTTTGATCCCCTCATCTTCTTCCACCTCTTATATACTGTTTAAAAACAAAGCAGCGAAAAACATCAAAAGGCCAAAACATACACATGCTTTTGTCTGATATTCTTTTGCTTTCTCTTCCTCCGGCGTTCTGATTGCCAATATCAGCTGTTTCGGAAAAAGAAATCCCAAAATCCCAATAACAAATACCATATAATCTGAAAATTCCCACATAAACATCCCTCCGGCTGCATTTGGTTATCCTTCATACCCGCATATAACAAATGACCTTTCAGATTTGCAAATCCAAAAGGCCATTTCCCCTTTTTTCTATCCCCTACGAGCCCTTTCTATCATTATCCCCGATGATACACATTAAGCTTTCAAAAAACGATCCACATCCTCTTTCATGTTTCCGTACTCCACAAACAGTTTTTTATCAGCGATTTTGCCATCTGAAACCTTTATCGCATATGGTACAGCATCAACGCCGTATTGAGATAATATCTGCTTCAATGCCGCCTCATCAAAACGATCGACATTCAAGTAATAAACATCTTTTTTCAAATCATTGGCTGTGTTGCGAACCAATGGTTCCGCTCTTTTACATGCCGCACATGTGGGTCTGCTAAAATACAGAATATAGTCGGATTTTGCTTCCAGATATTCCAATTGCCTGAGATCGGTGATTTCTCTAAAACTTCTCTCCTGCAAGTATTTTTCAAAAACCTCCGTTGCTGCGCACGCCAAGGGAACTCTGCCATTCACTTCTTCTCCTATTTGGGATTGACCTTTCATGGTGACCACAAAGATCACTTCTGGATCATCATAAGGCGCAAAACCAGCAAATGTTTTTGTTTCACATACTGTTTCATTTTCAATGGAAAAACTGCTGTCATACATACCTGCGGCCTCACCGACGTTTTGCACTTCCATAAGCCCTGCGTCCATGTATGGATAATTCAAATACGTTTCATGGAGCAATTCTTTCATTAAGTTGCTGTTTGCTTTGGAAATCACTTTATTTTCTGTACCGCCATTTCCAGCCAAAATGTAGTATCCCTGAGCGATTTCCCGTACAGAGGTCGTAAATCCCCTTCCCAGCAAAAATTCTGGCTGATACTTGTTCTTTTCATCAAAGCCATAGGAAGCTATCTCTTTTGAAAAATCTATGGGATCTCTTCTGTTTTCCCAAGCACGCACAAGGAATGGCTCATTCAAAGCAACATAGAGATCATAAAATGTTTTTTCCCCAGACTGGTCACTGTAATTTTTTATGGTTGTCCCATTGACGCTGGTATAGGTACCGCCTTCTATGGTATCTGTCAGGGATAAATTTCCCTTTTCCAACATAATGGCTGTCACAAACGGCTTAAAAGTCGCTCCCGGCTCAAATGAATCGTCAATGTCTCCATACTGATCCAAAATCTCTCCTGTCTTTGCATCCAATACAATGCCAGCACACATAGTATCATCTGCATCAGAAGACAATATTTCCGCTAAATTCTTTTGCCCTGCCATTTTCTCAGATTCAGCCGCTTCCCCTCTTTGCGGAAATTTTGTGACCGAAATTGCCAAAACGGTTATGAATAAGGCAGCAATGATACATAAATTTTGATTCCTTTTCATTTTGTTCCCCCCTGTTTGTTCAATGCCCTTTCCCCGCAAACGCATTTTACTACATCCGTAGTAAAATTATATAATACCATTTTTGAAAAAACAACCATGATTTTCACGAAAAAACCAATATAAAATTATGGAAACTGCCTATTTTTATGTATACCAATCTCCTGTTTCCGCCTTGATTTTTTCGCAGAAATTATATAATATAAAATTATTCTACATCAGTAGTAAAGAGGTGATCTTTATGTTAGCATCAGATTCCGAATTGAAAGTTCTGACATATCTTTGGAAATGCGGTTCCTGTAAAGCAAGTCACATTTCTAAGGTATTTGAAGAGGAAATTGGTTGGGCGCCAAACACCACCTATACCATTATCCGGCGAGCCATCAAGAAAGGACTCATCACCCGTTCTGATCCTGGCTTTATCTGCACACCAAATGTCAAGCAGGAAGATTTGCAAGCATCTTCCATCAATGAACTTCGGAAAAATCTTTTTGATAACTCTCCTTTTCAATTGGTAAAATCATTGATCAGCAATAATGATTTTTCAGACGAAGAAATCAATGAACTCTATTCTCTGATTGATAAAGAAAAGAGGTCGAAATAATCTTGCTCTTTGTATTTATGAACATCGCGGCATCATGTATGATTCTATCCATTATTGCACTGCGGAAGGTTTTTCTTCACAAAATTCCATCTGTCATTTTGGGGATCTCGTGGGGTTTGGCTTTTTTCAGACTGCTCGTCCCCTTTGATATTTCGACAAATTACAATTTTTATAATGCGGTTTTCTATATCATTGAAAATTGCTTCCATACAAAAATAGACACTTCCATATTCGGCAGGCTTTCGAATCTAATGGGAAATGCATTGCAAAACAAACGAATCCTGTTTGCACTGCTTGCTATATGGATATGTGGTATCCTGTATGTAGGGAAAACTTTCGTTGCAAATTTTCGAAAAACGATCCAGCTCAGACAGACTTCCCTTCCAATGGAAAACGAAAAGGAAATCTATGAAATCTTAGCCTCTTATGGTCTGTCAAAGAAATATCTTTTATATGAAAACGAAACCATCACAACCCCCATTGCCTGCGGCATTCTCAAGCCGATGATCCTGTTTCCCAAAGGGTTTTATAAAACACATGCTGACATGTTTGATGAAGCCCTTCTGCATGAATATATGCACTTGAAATATCATCACCAGATCATTCAGTATTTCCTGATTCTTGTTGTCATGATCAATTGGTTCAATCCTTTTGTTTGGATCATGTATCATTACATCAATCGAGATATGGAAGTGGCTTGTGACCGCGGCGTTTTAAAGCTCCTCGGTAAAGAATACAGAGAAACCTACGCTTTGCAGTTGGTTCATTTGGCGGATAAAAACCATGGTCAGCGTCAAAATCAAGTGGTTTTCTATAACAGTTTTTCAAAATTTGTGATGAAAGAAAGAATTGTGGCAATCATGAGATATCAAAAAATACCCATCCTTGCCATCATCCTTTCCATATTGATTCCTTTTGGAACCATTGGTATATTTGGCGCAAGCTCCCGTTATCTGTTTGGTGCCGACCTTCAATCTGGAAAATACAAAATAATTGTAGAGCCCAGTCCCAACGCGCACACATTTACATATGCTCCGCCAAGTAATGTTACCCTTACCTGGAAACAATTGGCTCCATACACACTAAAGATTGACACCCGCACGGAAAATTCCATTCATATTTCTAAATATGAAACCGTATGTTCCGGTCCTGAAACCATAAGCCTCAACATGAATGTCACAACAACTGTAAATGGAGATACTTATAAAGGAACATTCCAAATGATCGGCAATAAGCGAGAGGATTCCAGATGGGTGGCATATTATGACGGTACACTTTATCGGCAATAACAAACGAAATGATCAACATAAAAAACCACTTATGCTTTCTTGTATTCGGAAAAACATAAGTGGTTTTTATTCAAAGACAACGTCTGCTTTTATAATTTATGGAAAAAACTGATTTTGTTTTCTGTTCCTTACACCAGAATACAAATCTGCCCGTTCAGCCTCTCACCAGATACCCTTCTTTCATGATGACTTCCATATTGTCTACAGAAATTGCTCGAATATCTTCTAAAGGATTGCCATTTACAACAATCAAATCTGCACTCTTTCCAGCTTCCAAAGAGCCTGTGATGTCGTCAACGCGCAATACCTTTGCCCCATTGATGGTGGCAGCCATAATGGCATCCATTTCACTGATGCCCGCTTTCTCTACAAAAGCATGGATTTCGCCAACAGCAGTCTCACCATAAGGCGTCATCTTAGAATTGAAAGAGTCAGAGCCGATTGTGAACAGGTCCAGTAAAAACGGACAATGACAAAAAGCCCCCTTATGTAGGATAATAGAACTACATAAGGGGGTCTCG
>PPYE01275559.1_pt1 | contig 21742 bp, 17 predicted proteins | sample 1559881 | NCBI WGS metagenome assembly PPYE01 (sample SAMN08240022, study PRJNA423297) | Human gut metagenome, whole genome shotgun sequencing project.
CATGAGCACCGCGACGCCGACGCCGACGATGACGAATGTGAGCGTCTGCCCGACGGGCAGATGCTCCGGGCGGACAAACGCGTAGAAGATGGCGAGAAGACCGATGACTGTCACGGCAAAGACCGTGCCGACACTCTTTATCGACATATCGATGTCCATGCGGTGCTTGTCCTTGTACACCGCAGGCTGGCGCACAGCGGCAATCGACTCGCGCACGCCGTCGATGACGGGCCGGGCGAGCATGAGGAGCGTCCAGATTGCCGCGACGCCCATCGCGCCCGCGCCGATGAGGCGGACCTTCTGCTGATAGACGGCGCCCGCGAACTTCTGCATCGTCATGCCGTCCGGAGGCGTGCCCGTAATCGTGAAGTACGGCACGAAACCCAGCCACGCGATGAAAATCCCGATGAGCATCGCGATGCCGCTCGCGATGCCGATGAGGTAGCCCGCGCCGAGCAGCGCCGTCGAGTAGCCGAGCGGGATCTGCGTCATGCCGCGCCCGACTGCAAACCAAGCGGAAAGGCTGTCGCCGAGCACGTGCAGGCCGTTCGTCAAAAACGCGATGAAGCCCGCAACACCGCTGCCCGCGAGGATCTCGCGAATGCCCGTATGCCCGCTTTTCGCCTTTTCATGGCTGCCGACCTTTAGGATCTCTGCTGCCGCGACGCCCTCCGGATACGCGAGATCGCTGTGCACGACCATCGCGCGGCGCAGCGGGATCGTAAAGAGCACGCCGAGGCAGCCGCCGCACGCCGAGACCACGAGCGTCTGCCAGAACTCGAAGCCCTGCCAGTAGCCGATCATGAGCATGCCGGGAATGATGAAGATGATGGCCGACAATGTGCCTGCCGCAGATGCCTGTGTCTGCACCATGTTGTTCTCCAGGATATTCGCATCCTTCGCCATCTTCAGCACGGCCATCGAAATGACGGCGGCAGGAATGGCGGACGAGAACGTCAGCCCGACTTTTAGCCCGAGGTATACGTTCGACGCGGTGAAGATGATCGTCAGGACCGCACCGAGCAGCATGCCGCGAGCCGTGAGTTCCGGCAGCCGAAGCTCGTGCCGCATGAACTCATTCTCTTCCTCTTTCATGAAATAACACCTGTCTTTCTAGGATCGATAGGATCATTACAACAGGGCTATTATAGCACAAGAGAGGCGCAGATAAAAGAACGGTTCTTGCCCGCAGGAAAACGGGGATCTGCGCCAAATGCCGCAGGCATGGCCGCCATGCGCGAACGCCTCGCCCGGCAAGCGGCCTTGCGTTGCCAAATGGCGATTCGCACGATACAATGGAAAGAGAACGGCTATCCATCCTAAAAATATCCATCCCAAAAAGAAAAACGGCAAACGCGGCAATCGTACGCGAAGACCGACGCAGCCGCACGAAACGACCAAAGGAGCGACATCATGAAATGCGATTTTTATAAACGGGAACGGGAGGCGAGCCTCGCCCGGCTCGCCGCGATGAAAAAACGCGCGGGACGTATCGTGCTGCTGCGCTCGCTCGCATTCATCGCCGCCGTCTTCGCATTCGCGGCGAGCCGGGACGGACATGCGGCAGGAACGATCCTCGGCATCCTGCTGCTCGCCCTCTTCGTCCTGCTCGTCCGCCGCCATCAGCGCGCGCGGCGCGCGCAGGCAAGGGAAGCCGCCCGCCTCGCCGTGATCGCCGACTGCCTCGCGCGGTTCGCGCCGGCACGGACGATGCAGGAGCCCGGCGCAACAGAAGCGGCTGCCCCCGCCATGGCGGACGAGACGGAGCCGCTAGACTGGAAGCGCTTTTTAGACGACGGCACGGCGTACCGCAAAAAAGCACGCCCGCAGGACACCGACCTGCACCTCTTCGGCGCAGCATCGCTCTATCAGTTCCTCTCGTGCGCGCGCACGAAGGCGGGGCGGGAGCGCCTTGCCGCCGCCCTCTCGCCCGTGCCGCCCGCCAAAGAGACGATCCGCGCACGCCAGGACGGCGCACGCGAATTCATCGACGCCCCCGCCCTCGCGCTCGGCCTCCTCACGCTCGCGCGCCTGCTCCCAGACGGGCACGACACCGCACCGATCGTGCGTGCGCTCGCAAGCGATGCGGAGAGCCCCTGCGGCAAACCTGCCGCACAGGACGCCAGCCACGTCCGAAGCGACGGCGCAGCCTGCAACAAAACCCCTCTCATAGGGACGGCCGGCACCATGCTTTCCTTCGGGCGAATCCTCCTTCCGATCCTGTCGTTTTCCGCCCTCGTCCTCGCCGCCATCGGGGCGATCGACATCGTCATTCCCGGCCTTCTCTTTGCCTTGCAGCTCACGCTCGCACTCGCCTTCCTCCATCAAAACAGCGCGCTTTTTGCCCCGCTCAGAGGCGCGAGCCGTGCACTCGCCCGGTACGAAGCCCTCTTCGCCGCCATCGAAAGCGCGTCCTTTGCAGGCAGCACGATGCGGGCCATGCAGGCCGCACTCAAAAAAGACGGTGCCGCCCACAGCCTGCGCCGTCTCGCCACGATTGCCGCCTGCACCGGGCAGCGCGCCAACCTCTTCTTCTTCCTCATCGCCAACACGCTCTTCCTCTGGGACTTTCAATGCGCCGCCCGCTTCCTGCGCTGGCGCACAAAGCACGGCACGCGCCTTTCGGCGTGGCTCGGCGCATGGGCAGAGACAGAAGTCCTGCTCTCGCTCGCGACCATCGGACAGACGCGCGAAGCCTCCACCTTCCCCGTGCTTTTGGACGGCGCGCCGCGCCTCATGGCAAAGGGCGTCACGACGCCGCTCATCGCAGAATCCGCCGCCGTACCGAATGACGCCGACTTTTCCGCCGGCACGGCGATCATCACGGGCTCGAACATGAGCGGCAAGACGACGTACCTGCGCACGCTCGCCGCCTCTGCCATCCTTGCCTACGCAGGCGCCCCCGTCTGCGCAGCGTCTTTTGCGCTCACGCCCATGACCGTGCTGACCTCCATCCAGGCAAACGACGACCTCTCGCGCGGCATCTCGACCTTCTACGCCGAGCTCCTGCGCATCAAGCAGATGGTCGAGGCGACGCAGGAGGGCACGCCGCTCCTCCTTGCCATCGACGAGATCTTCAAGGGCACGAACTCCGCCGACCGCATCACCGGCGCAAAAGCGACCATCCGCCGGCTCACGCAGGAGACGAACATCACCCTCGTCACCACGCATGATTTCGAACTCTGCGATCTCACGTCCGGGAGCGGCCTTCCCATCAAAAACTACCACTTCGAGGAGCATTACGAAGCGGACCAGATCCGCTTCGACTTCAAGCTGAAAGAAGGCCGCTGCCATACGACGAACGCAAGGTACCTGCTCAAAATGGCAGGAATTTTATAGCCGGAACGGCGAACGTCACCCCGGCAGCGCATGGGGCGGCATCTCGAAATGCAGACAGGGAAAGAGGCTCCGGTCACTATGGCCGGAGCCTCTTTTTTGCGGCATGAAGGCAATCCCTTTACGTTCTATCATGTCTATCATGATTTTATTTTCCATATTGACAGAAGAAACCGTCCGCTTTATAATAAAGCAACAAAAGATAACAAAAGATAAACTAAATTAACATTTCGAGGCGCATATGATTTCGGTCGACAGAAAAAAATTTATTCTTGACTGCCTGCAGCAGAATGAAACGGTCACGACCAGTGCCTTGGTGCAGGCGCTCCATGTCACGGCGATGACGGTCAGTCGGGATCTCAAGCAGCTGGAAGAAAACGGGCTGCTCGTGCGCACGCACGGCGGGGCTATGCTGCCGAACTACATCGTGGCGGAGACTTCGTACGCGAAGAAGAAGGTGCGCGATACCGAAGTGAAGCGGCGCATCGCGGGCGCGGCGCTGCAGCAGATCCGTGCGGGCATGACGGTCTTCTTCGACGCGGGCACGACGACGTTCGAGATTGCGGATCGGCTGAAGAAGGCGGCTCCCGCCAATATCACGGTCGTGACGAACGATTTGCATATAGGCGTGCACCTGTATGCTCAAGCGGAGATTCGCACCATCCTCCTAGGCGGCGTCGTCCTGCCGGAAACCGGGGCGGTTGCGGGCTCTATGGCGACGGAGCAGCTTGCGCGTTACGGCATCGATCTCGCCTTTATCGGGACGGCTGCTATCACGGAGGATTTTTTCCTCGTCGTGCCGACGGAGAGCAAGTGCGTGTTCAAACGGAAACTCCTTGCGATGAGCGAGGTTTCGATCCTGGTCGCCGACCGATCGAAGTTCCGCAAGAAAAAGCTCTACAAGGCGGCGCATATGAGCGAAATGGATCGCGTCATCACGGACTATCCGTTTACGAAGGCAGAGGCGAAGAAGGCGATGCCGCGCGGAGAAATCATCGCGATCTGATGGATTGGATCTGCGATTGGATCTGCCAGAAAGGAGAAGATACGATGCGAGGCGTTATTGTTGCGGATGATCTGACCGGGGCGAATGCTTCGGGTGTGCTCCTCAAGAAAATCGGTCTTAGTGTGTGCAGTCTCTTTCGTCTGGCCAGAGCGGCAGCGCACCAATCCGATGTGCTGGCCTACTCGACGGCGAGCCGCGGATTGCCCCCAGAGGAGGCTTTTCGACGGGTCAGAGATGCTTTTTTGCAGTTGAAAGAAGGGGGTGTGTTCTTCAACAAGCGCATTGATTCGACGCTGCGCGGCAATATCGGAGCAGAGATCGACGGGGCACTCGCCGCTTTGGGTGACGAATTTACGGCAATCGTCGTACCCGCTTATCCAGATTCTGGACGCATCGTCGCAAACCGAACGATGCTCGTGAACGGCATGCTTCTGACCGAGTCGGATGCGGGGCGTGATCCGAAGATGCCGGTTGCATCGGATGATGTCGTGGCTCTGATCGCGCAGCAAACGCGCCACGCGGTGCGATACGTTTCGCTGAAGGATTTGGCGCAGGACATGGGTTCGCTCGCTGCAGCCGTCCGGGATGCGGCGAAGGAGGCCCGCGTCCTCGTCTTTGATGCCGTGCGCAACGAAGATGTGCAGAAGATCGCCAAGGCGGCGCTGCAGAGTGGATGCCATGTGCTGACGGTGGATCCCGGGCCCTTGACCATGCAGTTCGTGTACGAGATGCAAGTCAAGGAAAAGCGCGAACAGAAGGTCTTGCTCGTCATCGGCAGCGTGACGGCGACGACGAAGCGGCAGATTGCCGATCTGCTGCAAAAGAGGCGCGTATTCTTCGTCGACATGCATGTGGGGGAGTTTTTCGAGAGGGAGCGGCGTGCTGCGGAGATCCGGCGTGTCATCGACAAGATCGGTTCCGCCGTGGACGATGAGGATGTCCTCCTGCTGACGACGACGCCGCTTTCGGATGAGAAGCCGCTCGATCTCCAAGCGACGGCGAGGGAACTCGGCGTTACGCCGGAGCATGTATCCTGCGTCCTTTCTGCCACGTTGGCTGAGGCGGCGGGCGAGATCCTGGAGCAAAACGGCAAGCTCGAAGGCGTCTATTGTTCAGGCGGCGACATCACGATTGCACTTTTGGAGAGACTGGATGCCGATGGCATTGCGGTGCGTGACGAGGTCTTGCCGCTTGCGGTCTACGGGCGCATCCTCGGCGGTCGCTTGCCGAAGCTGCGCATTGTGACAAAAGGGGGGATGATCGGCGGCGATGATGCGATCGGGCTTTGCTTGGAAAAAATCGCCAAGGATATTGCCCTTTGATGATGCTGGAACGAGAAAAGGAGTTGTGCATATGGAAAAGAATGGGATGGAAAAGCCGCTGATCGGCGTGCCTATGGGGGATCCGGCCGGAGTCGGCGCGGAGATCACCGTCAAGGCCCTGCTCGACAAGAAGGTGACGGATGTCGCCAGGGTCATCGTCGTCGGCGCGAAGGGCATGATGGAGCAGGCGATCCGCGTCTGCAAGGCAAAGGCGCGCATCCATACGGTGGAGGAGCCTGCATCTGCCGTCGACGATGAAGGCGTCATCAATCTCATGGATCTCAACAATGTCGACATGACGAAGCTGAAGATGGGCAAAGTCCAGGCGATGTGCGGACAGGCGGCATTCGATTACATCAAGAAGTGCGTGGAGCTGGCAATGGCGCACAAGATCGATGCGATTGCCACGACACCGATCAACAAGGAATCGCTGCGTGCGGCGGGGATCCGCTACATCGGACATACGGAGATTCTCGGCGGCCTGTCGAACTCGCGTGATCCGCTGACCATGTTCGAGGTCGACGGGATGCGCGTATTCTTCCTCACGCGGCACATGTCGCTGCGCGATGCCTGCGACGCCGTTACGAAAGAGCGCGTGCTGGAGTACATCTGCCGCTGCACGAAAGCTTTGAAGCAGCTCGGCGTTGCGGGAAAGATGGCGGTCGCCGGACTCAATCCGCATTCGGGAGAGCATGGGCTCTTCGGTTGGGAGGAAGTCCGGGAGATTGCCCCCGCTGTAGAAGAGGCGCAGCGGAAAGGCTACGATGTCGTGGGGCCGATCGGGCCGGATTCCGTCTTCCACCAAGCACTGCAGGGACGCTATCAGGCGGTTCTTTCCCTCTATCACGATCAAGGGCATATCGCGACGAAGACGTACGATTTTGAGCGCACGATCGCCGTCACACTCGACATGCCGTTCCTTCGTACGTCGGTCGACCATGGCACGGCCTTCGACATTGCGGGCAAGGGCGTCGTAAGCGCCGTGAGCATGGTGGAGGCGATCCGCCTTGCGGCAAAATATGCCCCCCATTTCAAGCACGAGTAAACGGGGCAGTTCCGCAGAACGGTCTATGTTTTGAACAAGGAGATGAATCCTATTGGCTGCAGAAACGCAAATTCTCATAGGTCTTGGCGTCGGCATTGCCTGTCTGATTTTCATGATCATGAAGACCAAGATCCATACGTTCTTGGCACTGATATTGGCAACCGTCCTCGTCGGTGTGATCGGCGGCATTGAGTTCAAGCAGATTGTCGCAAGCATCACAAAAGGATTCGGCGGTACGCTCGGAAGCATCGGCATCATCATCGGCTTCGGCGTCATGATGGGCCAGCTCTTCGAAGTATCGGGCGCGGCGAAGCGCATGGCCCTGTGCTTCCTGAAACTCTTTGGCAAGGGACGGGAGGAAATCGCCATGGCGCTGACGGGTTTCCTCGTTTCCATCCCGATTTTCTGTGATTCGGGCTTCGTCATCCTGACGCCTCTCGCCAAGGCGATTTCTACAGAAGCGCGCAAGTCGATCGTATCCATCGGCATCGCGCTCGCCACCGGCCTCGTGATCACGCATACGATGGTGCCGCCTACACCGGGGCCTGTTGGCGTCGCAGGCATTTTTGAGGTGAGTGTCGGCTCCTTGATCCTTTGGGGACTTGTGCTCTCCGTGCCGATGCTCATCGGACCTTTGCTCTTTGCGAAGTGGGCGGGCGAAAGGATTTGGCAGATTCCGACGGCGGATGGCGGCTGGACACGGGACCGATCGTATACGGCATCGAATCAGGGAAGCAGCATTTACGATGATGCGCATCTGCCTTCGGCCTTCATCTCGTTCGCACCGATTGTTGTTCCGATCCTTTTGATCCTGATCGGTACGGTGGCATCTGCCATGGGCATGAAAGGGCAGGCTGCCGATGCCATTCAGTTCTTCGGAACACCGGTCATCGCCGTCGGCATCGGACTCCTCCTGACAATCTACGGCTTGACGGGAAACCTCGACCGAAAGCGCGTGCTGGAGGAAATGGAGACGGGCATCAAATCCGCGGGCATCATCATCCTCATCACGGGCGGCGGCGGCGCTTTCGGCATGCTGATCCGCGACAGCGGCGTCGGCACGGTTTTGGCTGAGACCATGCTGCAGACGAGCATTCCCGCTATCTTGCTGCCGTTCTTCATTGCGACAATCGTGCGCTTCATCCAAGGCAGCGGCACCGTGGCGATGATCACAGCGGCATCGATCACGGCGCCGATCATTGCGAATCTTTCGGTGAACCCCGTCTTCGCAGCGCTTGCCGCCTGCGTGGGGTCACTGTTCTACTCGTATTTCAACGACAGTTTCTTCTGGGTCGTCAACCGCTCCATCGGGATCACCGAAGGCAAAGAGCAGCTGCGTCTCTACTCCGTTGCCAGTACGATCGCCTGGGCGACGGGCATCATCGTGCTCTTGATCCTCAACGCAATGTTCGGTTGATGCTCCTGTGCGTTTCATCGAAATTCTCCATGCTGCAATCGATGTGGCTGCAATCGATGTGGCATGGAGGCTTTTGCGTATGCATCCTGTACATAACGAATCCCTCCTGTTGTAAGTACGTCGTGACCTTGAAAGTTAAAACTCTTTCATCTAACTTCCGGGTAACCACAAAACTACAACAGGAGGGATTTTGGTTCCCTATCCTAGAATGGGGTGCAGTCCACCCCATTCTAGGATAGGGGAAAAGGATACGCTTTACTTCTGAAACTGAAACGCACGCTTGCCAGGGAATACGGCGCTCTTCCCAAGCGCTTCCTCGATGCGCAGGAGCTGGTTGTACTTTGCGACGCGCTCGGAGCGGGACGGTGCGCCGGTCTTGATCTGATTCGTATCGAGCGCGACGGCAAGATCCGCGATCGTCGTATCCTCGGTCTCGCCGGAGCGGTGGGAGACGATCGCCGTATAGCCTGCCTCGTGCGCCATCTTGATCGCCTCGAGCGTCTCCGTAAGCGAACCGATCTGATTGAGCTTGATGAGGATCGAGTTCGCGCAGCCGAGGTCGATGCCCTTCTTGAGGCGCTTCGTGTTCGTGACGAAGAGGTCGTCGCCGACGAGCTGGACTTTGCCGCCGAGCTTCTTCGTCATGCGCTGCCAGCCTTCCCAATCCTCTTCGTCGAGCCCGTCCTCGATGGAGTAGATTGGGTACTTCCCGATGAGGCTCTCCCAATGTGCGATGAGCTCGTCGGAGGTAAACGTCCTGCCCGATTTCGGCTGCTTATAGTGTCCCTTGCCCTTTTCCTTGTCCTTCCACTCGGACGCCGCCGCATCCATCGCGAGGACGAAGTCGCGCCCCGGCTCATAGCCCGCGTTGCGGATCGCCGTGAGGATATGCTCGATCGTGTCCTCGTCGCTCTTGAGATCCGGCGCAAAGCCGCCCTCATCGCCGACCGCTGTCGTATTGCCTTCCTTCTTCAAGAGGCTCTGCAGCGCATGGAATACCTCGGTCGCCCAGCGCAGTCCTTCGCGGAATGTCGGCGCGCCGACCGGCATGACCATGAACTCCTGCGTGTCGACGGAGTTCGTCGCATGCGCGCCGCCGTTTAGGATGTTCATCATGGGGACGGGCAGATGGTTGCCGCTCACGCCGCCGAAGAAGCGGTAAAGCGGGATATCCTCGGAGATCGCTGCCGCCTTTGCCGCCGCGAGCGAAACGGCGAGGATCGCATTCGCGCCGAGCTTGGACTTGTCGTCCGTGCCGTCGAGCTCAAGCATGACGGCATCGACCGCATAGCTGTCGGACGCATCCTCGCCGACGAGCGCGGGCGCGATGACCTCATTGATATTTCCGACGGCCTTCGAGACGCCCTTGCCACCGTACTTCGACTGATCGCCATCGCGCAGCTCAAGCGCCTCGAACTCGCCTGTCGATGCACCGGACGGAACAGCAGCGCGGCCGACGGAACCGTCCGCAAGCGTGACCTCCGCCTCCACCGTCGGATTGCCGCGCGAGTCGATGATCTCACGCCCGATGACCTGCATGATCTTCAAATAATCCTTCATGGGGAACGCCTCCTTGTTTGATAACAACTCTCATAGCAAGTTCAGTATATCAGCATCGAAACCTTTTTTCAATACCATCTTGCTCTATTTTAAGCTTGCTCTATTCTAAGCGGCCTCATCTCCTGCGCCGGTATCTTTCGTTAACCCCGGCTGTAGGGTTATGGTCACGGACTTTTCCATTCGTAAAAAGGAAAATCTCATCATGCTGCATAAATTTTGAAAAAAACAAGACAAGAACCCATTTTTATGGTATGATTGATTTTGTTTTTAAAACATTTGTATTTATACAAAGGACATAGGAGGTCATCATGGAATCCTTGCTTCCCATCTTAAACGCGATTGACTCGGTCATGTGGGGCCCGCCGCTCATCACCCTGCTCGTCGGCACGGGCATCTTCCTGACGATCCGCCTCAAGCTCCTGCAGGTCTGCCACCTGCCGCAGGCGCTGCGCCTCATCTTCAAGGCGCAGAACAAGGGCGAAGGCGACGTTTCGAGCTTCAAGGCGCTCTGCGTCGCGCTCGCCGCGACGGTCGGAACGGGCAACATCGTCGGCGTCGCGACGGCGGTCAAGGTCGGCGGTCCCGGCGCGCTCTTTTGGATGTGGGTCGCGGCATTCTTCGGCATGGCGACGAAGTACGCGGAAGGCCTGCTCGCCGTCAAGTACCGCACGACGGACGAAAAGGGCGACATCGCCGGCGGCCCGATGTTCTACATCCGTCACGGCATGGGCGAGAAGTGGAAGCCGCTCGCGACGCTCTTCGCGTTCTTCTGCATCCTCGTCGCCTACTTCGGCATCGGCACGTTCCCGCAGGTCAACGCCATCGTCGACAGCATGGAGATCGCGTTTGGCTTCCCGAAGGTCGCAACGGACGTCATCCTGACCGTCTTCATCGCCGCCATCACGATCGGCGGCCTGCAGAGCATCGCAAAGGTCGCCTCGGGCATCATCCCATTCATGGCGCTCACCTACATCGCGATCAGCCTCGGTCTCATCGTGTCCAACCTCGACCACATCCCTGCCGCCCTCGCGCTCATCTTCGAGAGTGCGTTTTCCGGCACGGCGGCGGCAGGCGGCTTCGCTGGCTCGACCATCATGATGGCGATGCAGAATGGCATCGCGCGCGGCGTATTCTCAAACGAGTCCGGCCTCGGTTCCGCACCGATCGCGGCGGCGGCAGCCAAGACGAAGTGGCCGGCCGAGCAGGGTCTTATCTCCATGACGGGCACGTTCATCGACACGATCATCATCTGCACGATGACGGGCATCGCGCTCGTCCTCACGGGTGTATGGCAGGGGAGTGCGGCAGGCGCGGCAATGACGAGCGCAGCATTCGCGAGCGTCTACGGCTTTGCGGGAAGCCAGCTCCTCACGATCTCGCTCGTGCTCTTCGCCTTCACGACGATCCTCGGCTGGAACTATTACGGCGAGCGCGCCACGATCTACCTCTTCGGCAATCGGGGCGTGCTCCCCTACCGCCTTATCTTCATCGCACTCATCGCGTCGGGCGCCTTCCTCAAGCTCGAAGCCATCTGGGTGCTCGCCGACATCGTCAACGGGCTCATGGCGATCCCGAACCTCATCGCGCTCATCGCGCTCTCCGGCGTCGTCGCAGCAGAGACGAACCGCTACCTGAACCGCAGGAAACGCCAGACGGAATAAACGATACGGCGGCCAAATATCCAAGTACATGCGGGCATGAAACAGGGTCTGTGACAAAATGCTTTTGCATTTTATCACAGACCCTGTTTTCTCCTTTCAGCCGACTGCCTTGAACGCCTGTCCGAGGTCGTAGAGGATGTCGTCGATGTGCTCCGTGCCGACCGAGAGGCGGATCGTCGCGGGCGTGATGCCGGACGCGGCGAGCTCCTGCCCGTTCATCTGCGAGTGCGTCGTCGATGCCGGATGGATGACGAGGGACTTCACGTCGGCGACGTTCGCGAGAAGGCTGAAGACTTCGAGGTGATCGATGAACTTCTGCGCCGCCTCCGCGCCGCCCTTGATCTCAAACGTGAAGATCGAGATGCCGCCGTTCGGGAAATACTTCTCGTAGAGCGCGTGATCGGGATGGCTCGCGAGCACGGGATGGTTGACCTTCGCGACCTTCGGATGTTTCGCGAGGTAGTCGACGACCTTGAGCGCGTTCTCGACGTGCCGCTCGACGCGAAGCGAGAGCGTCTCCGTGCCCTGCAGCAGAAGGAACGCATTGAACGGCGAGAGCGTCGCGCCCTCGTCGCGCAGGATGAGGGTGCGGATGTACGTCGCGTACGCCGCTGCGCCGATGTCTTTGGCAAAGCTCACGCCGTGGTAGCTCGGATTCGGCTCGACGAGCTGCGGGAACTTGCCCGACTTCTCCCAGTCGAACTTGCCGCTATCCACGATGACGCCGCCGAGTGTCGTGCCGTGCCCGCCGATGAACTTCGTCGCCGAGTGGACGACGATATCCGCGCCATACTCGAACGGGCGGATCTGGTACGGCGTCGCAAACGTCGAATCAACGACAAGGGGGATACTGTGCCTATGCGCGATGTCCGCAACGGCCTGGATGTCGATGAGGTCCGCATTCGGGTTGCCGATCGACTCGATGAGGATCGCACGCGTATTCTCCCGAACCGCGTCCTCGAATGCGGAGATGCCCTTCGTCGGGTCGACGAACGTCGTCTCGATGCCATAGTTCGGGAATGTGTGTGCGAAGAGATTGTACGTGCCGCCGTAGATCGTCGTCGCCGCGACGATGTGCTGGCCGGCATGCACGAGCGCCTCGAACGCGTACGTGATCGCCGCCGCGCCGGAGGCGACGCTGACCGCCGCGACACCGCCCTCAAGCGCCGCAATGCGCTTCGACAGGACATCCTCCGTCGGGTTCGTCAGGCGTGCGTAGACATTGCCCGCGTCCTTGAGCGCGAAACGATCTGCTGCGTGCTGCGCATTGTGGAAGACAAACGACGTCGTCTGGTAGATCGGGACGGCACGCGCGTCTGTCGCAGAATCGGCGGTCTCCTGTCCTACGTGGAGCTGGAGTGTCTCAAAATGATAGGTTCTCTTCTCGCTCATGGCAGATTCCCCTTTCGAAATCTCATTATCATGTTATCCTATAGGATAAGTATGTTTCGATTATAATGACTCCTGTGCCATTTGTCAAGGTCTCTTCGCGATAGATTTTCCACGTCACCTTTCAAGTCCAGCTTCCGGGAGCCGCGATGACGGTTCGGACTGCAGCGGGATGGATCTTCCCTGTTTTCACGAATGCACGCGCTTTAGCCGCTCTGCTTGGTCGGCCGTAATGAGCGCTGCGAAGAGCGCATCGAGCTCGCCGTTTAGAATCGCGTCGATCTTATGCAAGGTCAGCCCGATGCGGTGATCGGTCACGCGCCCCTGCGGGAAATTGTAGGTGCGGATGCGCTCGCTGCGGTCGCCCGAGCCGACTTGGCTCCTGCGGTCGGCGGCGACGGCGGCTTCCTGCTCCTGCCGCGCCTTGTCCTGTATGCGCGCGCGCAGGACTTTCATCGCCTTTGCTTTATTTTTAAGCTGCGACTTCTCATCCTGGCACTGCACGACAATCCCCGTCGGAATATGCGTGATGCGGATCGCCGTCTCCGTACGGTTGACATACTGGCCGCCCGCGCCCGAAGCGCAGTAGGTATCGATGCGCAGGTCGCCCGGCGCGATGGCGACGTCGACCTCCTCGGCCTCAGGCAGGACGGCGACCGTCGCCGCGCTCGTGTGGATGCGCCCGCCCGACTCCGTGACGGGGACGCGCTGGACGCGGTGCGTGCCGCTCTCGTACTTGAGCTTCGAGTAAGCGCCGCAGCCCGCAACGAGGAACGTGACCTCCTTGAATCCACCGATGCCCGTCGCATTCGCGTTTAGGATCTCAACGCGCCAGCCCTGCCGCTCGGCGTAGCGGCTGTACATGCGGAAGAGGTCGCCCGCAAAGAGCGCTGCCTCGTCGCCGCCGACGCCGCCCCGTATCTCGACGATGACGTTCTTCTCGTCGTTCGGATCTTTCGGCAGGAGCAGGATCGGCAGCTCGGCGCCTAGCTTCTCCTTCTCCGCCTTGAGTGCATGGAGCTCTTCTTCGGCGAGGACCTTCATCTCCGCGTCGCCGTCCGCGAGCATTTCCTTCGCGTCGGCGATGCCCTGCACGGTGCGCTTGTAGGCGCGGAATTTCTCGACAATGGGCAAAAGCTGTGCATGCTCCTTCGCGTAGCGCTGCCACTTCTCCATGTCGGCGATGACGGCAGGATCGCTGACGAGCGACTCAAGCTCGCGGAACTTGTCCTCGACAGCCTGCAGCTTATCCAGCATAGACGCCCGCCCCGCTTTCTTCCGTTTCATGGGCAGCGCCCCGATACTCGCCGCTTCCCTCTGCGATTTCCTCTGCGGGCAGCACCGCCTTCAGCGACTCGATGGCGACCTCGACCATCTCGTCTTCCGGCGGGCGCGTCGTCAGGTATTGCAGCCAAAGCCCGGGCTTTATCGCCGTCTGCACGACGGGGTTCTCGCTGCGTCCCGCAAAGCGGATCACCTCGTAGGAAATGCCTGCCACGACGGGCAGCAGCGCGACGCGGCTCAAAATGCGCGCAACGAGGCTCGGCCAGCCGAGGAATGCGAATACGAATATCGAGACGAGCATGACGATCAGCAGGAAATTCGTGCCGCAGCGCGGATGCAGGCGGCTGAATCGCTGGACGTTCCCCACGGTCAGCGGCAGCCCCGCCTCGTAGCAGTGGATCGTCTTGTGCTCCGCGCCATGGTACTGAAACACGCGCCGAATGTCCTTCATGCGCGAAATGCCCCATATGTAGGCGAGAAAAATAGCAAGGCGCAGAAAGCCCTCCATGAGGTTCAGAAAGACGGGGTCTTCCGTGATGAAGCGGAAGAGTTTCGCCGCGCCCGTCGGGATCGCGATGAAGAGCACGCACGCGAGCACAAGGGCAAATGCGACCGTGCCTGCCATTTCGCGGTCCGTGAGCTGCTCTTCCTCCTCCCCTGCCATCTTCGCCGCGTATGAAAGCGAGCGAATGCCCATAACAAGCGACTCGATGAGTGCGACCGAGCCGCGCAGAAGCGGCTTTTTGAGGACGGGGAACCGATCGCTTATGGACCGCACGGGCACGGTCTCGACCTGGATCTTGCCCTGTGGATCGCGCACCGCCGTCGCCCGAAGCCCCGGCCCGCGCATCATGACGCCCTCGATGACAGCCTGCCCGCCGACCATCAGACATTTTTTCATGGAAACACCTCTATATTCCTACGTCAGACAAGAACGGATTTCCGCTCTTTCTGTTCCTTCTGTTCTTTCTATTGTATCGATGCTTTCTGTATACGAAATGAAGCAGAGCTTTTGCTCTGCTTCATCAAATTCCGTAACGGCATTACTTCTTGTAGCGCTTGTTGAATTTCTCGATGCGCCCGCCCGCCTGCACGTCGCGCTGGCGGCCAGTGAAGAACGGATGGCACTTCGAACAGACATCGACGCGCAGATCCTGCTTCGTCGAACCCGTCTTGAACGTGTTGCCGCAGCCGCACGTAACCGTAGCCTCAAAGTAATCCGGATGGATTCCCTGCTTCATCTTTACACCTCTCTTTCCCCCATGGAACTGGGAATGGATACAAGCCCACTCTGCGCGGGATTGGTTTAGACCCGGCTCCCCTTTTGGGAAAAGCCAGCCTTTAGGCGTGGAACCAGACGCCCCGCGTCCAGTACAAGGGACATTATAGCATAGGCAGGACGTTGACGCAAATTTCTTTTGGCACGCATGGCACGCGCAAAAAACTCCCACGCAGATGCATGGGAGCAACCTTCCGATATGGTGCTCGCTGAGGGATTCGAACCCCCGACCCCCTCCATGTGACGGAGATGCTCTAGCCAACTGAGCTAAGCGAGCAGAGGAAAAAGAAACGGTTCCGCCGCCTTGACGAAACCGCAATGATCCAATGGTGGGGTTAACAAGATTCGAACTTGTGACCTCCTCGATGTCAACGAGACACTCTAACCAACTGAGCTATAACCCCATGTCATAACGACAGAATGTATTATATGGCATGCACCGCCATTCTGTCAACCACTTTCGCAAAACTTTTTGCCCGCAGCGGAGACTTTCGCGATCCTGTTCGCATTTCTCTAGGACGTGATCGAAGATGCGCCCAGCCCCGCTTACGGCAGAGAAGGATCCGCGCCGTATAGCCGTATAGAAAAGGTCAAAGCGATCCATGCGAAGCATTTCGCTGCCGTAAAGCAAGCTGCTCCAGCTTCTGTACAAAGTGCTCGGAAAGTTTGTAGCGATGTGCCTTATGTGACGGATCCACTTCGATGTGGTCGGCCGGATAACGGGTTAAATGCGTGCGAATGGTGCGCGTGCTCTGTCCAAGCGTATGCGCAATTTCTTCGACGGTCGCGCCTTCATCGGAAAAAAGATAAGCTTGCAGCAAAATATCGTATATTTTGCGTTCCTTTTGAGATGGAATATCCGGGCTCGCCTTCACTGCCTTTTCCAATGAAAAGAGTTTCTTTCCCTTCTCCTGCAAAATATCATGGACGCGGTGGATGCTCTTCTGTATCAGCCACAAAAATCCTGTAATAAAAGGCGACAGATCCCCATAGTTTCCCTGATGATTCGTATCCTCGAATAGCTTATAATAGACGCGAAGCGACTTTCGGATGGTGATGGAGAGACGGATAGCGACGAAAGGATTGAGAAATTTGGCGATATAATACGATGTGATGAAGCGCGAGGTCCTGCCATTTCCATCGTAAAACGGATGGATATAGCCGAAGAGATAATGAAATATGGAAACGCGGATCAATCCTGGAATATGCTCGTTTTGCAAAATTGCCAAAGCCGTATCCATATAGGAAATGATCTTTTCTTCTGGCAATATGCCACGATGAATGATCCTTGTGCCGTTCCATATTTCTACGGTTTCTTTGCGAAACAGTTTTCCGTCTGGAAGATTCGTTTCGTCTGACCGCCGGATTTCGTCTGCCAAAAACTCATCGTAAAAGACACGCAAATCCCGACTGGTACGGAACGGAATTTCCTCTTTCTGCTGAAGCTTTTGATATTTATGAACCGTACTCCATAAACGAATTCCATTGTTTTGCGATTCGTCCATTGCATTTTGGATCTCTTTTCGCGTGCTGCGCACGCCTTCGATTTCGTTGCTCGATTGTATTTCCTCTATAAGGCAAGTGCGTTGAAAGGAATGGATCGCAACACCTGGAAGCCTGTCGGCAAGAATAGAGAGATCCCGCCGTTCCATCATGATGTCAGAAAGGATCTGCACCATGGTTTCCGTGTAATAGTAAAAGGCAGGATAGCTATGCGATGCGTTCATTTGACGTAACGGAATTCCGATAATATGTGCGAATTCGGAATGATAGATTGATTCATACTTCTCCCTGCTCTTTGGTTCATCCATTCGATATCGTTTCAACAGATTGATATCAGACATCGTGTCACCTCCTCAAGTAGGAAAAAAGCGCGTTTTTTTCCTACTTGGAAAAGGAACTAGGAAAAAACGGCATTTTTTTCCTAGTTCCTTTTTCGATCAAAATTATCCACAGTTTTCACAGGTTCGTATGTGAAAGATGTGGATAATTTTAGAACAAGAAAGAAACGGGGTGGATCGGGCTTACAGCGAGATGCGCAGGTACTCTTCGAGGGCATCGCGCACGCTCATGCCGGCCGGAAAAAGCCCTTGGAGCGCCTTCATGCCCTTTCTATCCTTTTTGATATGTCCCATGACGGCATGGTAGAGGTCATCCTCGATGGAGCCGGGGACGAGGTCTTCCCAGTTCTGCGCGCTATAGGAACGCTGCTGGATGGTGTTTTCCGGGCGGCCCGTGACTTCGAGCTCGCAAAGGAACTGCACCTGACGCTTTTCGGGGCGCATGTAGTAATGCTCGAGGTAATACTTCTGGGGGTAGCTGTACGTCTTTCCCGCCGCACCTGCTTTGTCCGCATCGACGAGGCGGATCCAAACGTCGAGTATTTTTTCCGTGCCGGAGTGGGGCATCGGGATGTAGCGCATGCTCTCGGTATCGAGGTAATAAGTGAAATTATCATCGGAAAGAATTTGTTCATAGCGAACTTTTGGCGCTTTCTGCTTCGTTGTTTTCTTCGCCGGATTTCCTTTTCCCGCTTTCGACGTCTGTGCCCCCCCGGCAGGAGCGGCTTTCGCGATCGCTTCGCCTGCGTCAGACGTTTCTTTCTTTGTGCGTTCCGTCTCTTTTCCGACACTTGCGGCATCGGCTTCCATTTCGGCGGCAGGAGCATCTTTCTCATCCATCGCTGCTGCCTGCACGGATGAAACGGACCATGCCGACATGAGAAATGCCGCGAGAACGAGGCGCCCTACGATTTTCCACATGGCTTTCACCTCATCATTTCCTAAAATATTTCTATATAGCCTATTCGCGTTTTGCGCCGAGAATCCTTTTTCTTTTCCCATTCCCCTCAAAAAAACGACGTCGTATCCACTCAAGTGTAGGCTTACCATACAGGTATTCCTTTGCGGATTTCAAGAAGCGACTGGCTCGGCACAATCGAATCTATAATGCATCATAGATTCGATTGCCGCCTTTCATTTCCCTTTCCTTTGGCGCGCGAGCTTCTCCGCCGCCGTCGTATTGCCGCCGCGCATGGCGAGCACGACGCCTGCGCCAATGAGCGCGAAGCCTGCGCCGAAATACGCCGTCACGGGTTCATCCAAGAACAGCGCGCCTAGAACTGTGCCGACGATAGGCTGAAAGAACAGGAAGAGCCCGCCGATCGAAGCATCCATATACGAGAGTCCCTTATTCCAAAGGCAGAAGCCCGCCGTCGTCGAGACAAAGCCGAGGTAGAGCACCGATCCCCAGATGCTTGGAGCCGTCATCGCAGCAGGATCCGCACAGCATAGAAGCCAGTGCAAAGCGTACGGCGTGAGCGCGAGGAATGCGACGAGGACGGCGTAGAACGTCACCGTGATGACGGAATAATGCGCGAGGAACTTCACGAGCACAGACATGAGCGCCCACGTTACAGCGGCGACAGTGAGAAAGATTCCGCCAAGCGCATGGATCTCGAAATGATCCGGATCGAATACGATGAAAAGCACGCCAACCGTCGCCACAAGCACGGAGAGCGCGCGCCCCACCGTGAATCGCTCATGAAGGATCACGCACCCGAACACGACCATAAAGGCGGGCGTCGCCGCCGTGATGACGGATCCTGCCTGCGCCGAGGTGAGCATCGTGCCCGTCTCCTGCGTCACGATGCTCGCGACCTGCCCGATGAGCGCGACGGCGACAAGGCATTTCCGATCCTTTGGCGCAATGTACCAGGATGGCCGCGTCACGAGCATCAGGACAAACAGCGCGACAAGCGCCGTTCCGTAGCGCATCCATACGAGCGGCACCGGCGGGATGACGAAAATCGAAAGGCGCACGGCGATGAACATCGCGCCCCATATACTGCCTGCAAGCGAGAGGAAGAAGGAACCCATCAAAAGATTTCGCATAGCTTCCCCTTCCTACTGCCAAACGCAGGGCATTCCGACGAAAAATGCGCTTACCGAAGAGTTCTTTTCTCGCCTTTTCGATGGCGGATATAAAGCGCCGCGATCACGATGATGGCAGCGATGACGAAGACGATGCTCGCCTCATGTCCGATCTGCGTCAGGAGCTTCCACCCCTCGCCGAGCTGCATGCCCGCAAAAAGGATGAGTGCCGTCCAAGGCAGCGCCCCCGCAAATGTCAGCAGCAGGAACTTCCGCATGTCGACGCGCGCAAATCCGGCAGGAAGCGAGATGAATGTGCGGACGACGGGCAGCATGCGGCTGAAGAAAACCGCTTTGAAGCCGTACTTGTCGAACCAGTCCTGCGCTAGGTCGACATGGCTCTTCTTGATGAAGAAATAGCGTCCGTACCTGTCGACGAACGAGCGCCCGCCGCGCGCGCCGACGACGTAGGCAAAGAGCGAGCCTGCCATGCCGCCTGCCATGCCGAACGCAAGCGCGCCGAAAAACGACATCTTCCCTGCAAAAATCAAGTAACCCGCGAAGCCCAGGATGAGCTCGCTCGGAATCGGGATGCAGGCGTTTTCCGCCGCCATCAGCACAGCGACGGCAAGGTAGCCCCACGAAGCGATAAAATCGAGGAAAAGCGCCGAAACATGCTCCATGCAAGAATCTTCCTTTCTGCAATGCCTCCAAGCCAAGTACGGCAAATTGCTTCATACGAGAATTGCGTGAACGAGACCGATGATGCCAAAGAGGAAAAAGCAGCCTGCCGAAACGAGGCGAAGCCTGTCTGCGGGAAGCCGGCGATGCAGCAGCCTGCCCGCCATGATGCCGAGCGAGTCGGCGAGCATCATGCCCGAAACGGCACCGACGAGCACGGGAAGCCACGCGCCGTACGCCGCTGCCATCGTCATCGCGGCAAACTGCGTCTTATCGCCCATCTCGCCGAAAACGAACGCGATGGCGACGGCAAAGACGGGTCCGAAACGCGAGTCATGCGCCTCCTCTTCTGCCTCATCGTCCGTGCGCAGCGTCCACACGCCGAATGCGATAAAGAGAACGGAAGCGACGACCGCCATGACGTGCGCATCGAGGAGCAAGCCCGCAAACGAGCCGACCGCAACAGCGATTGCATGGACCGCGAAGATGCCGAGCGTCATGCCCGCAAAGACCTGCCCCCACAGATAGCGCACCGCAAATGCCATGACGAGAAACTGCGTCTTATCGCCGACCTCAGCGAGAAGGGTCACGAGAAACGTCGCAAAAAAGACGGTCAACGGAAGCACTCCCAAATCACAGCAAAATCGCATACAGAAAAAAAACGAAAAAAAGCCCGTTTGCTACGGGCGCAATTCGCATGGTGCCTCAGAGCGGAATCGAACCACTGACACGGGGATTTTCAGTCCCCTGCTCTACCGACTGAGCTACCGAGGCAAATGGCGACCCGAAGGGGACTTGAACCCCTGACCTCCGCCGTGACAGGGCGGCATTCTAACCAACTAAACTACCGGGCCGGGAAAGCGGTGCTCCTTGCTCTGCGCCGCTCACAGGGGATATTATACGGGAAGGCGATGGCAAAGTCAAGAAAACGTTCCCCCACATGAAAGAAGCAGCCGCTCGCGCGGCTGCCGTCCCATCTTCGATCAGGCGAGGCCTTCGACGTACTTCTTGAGCTCTTCTGCCGCATGCGTCACACGCGAAAGGTTCGCCGTGATCTCCTGCGTCGACGCAGCCTGCTGCTCACTGATCGAACCCGTGTTCTCAATCGACTTCGAGATGTCCTCAACTGCCTTGTTCATATCCGTCAGCGTTGCCTGAATTTTCTCCGTCGCTTCACGGCTCTGCTCCGCGAGCTTGCGGACTTCCTCTGCGACAACGGCGAAGCCGCGACCCTGCTCGCCGGCGCGCGCCGCCTCGATCGCAGCGTTGAGGCCAAGGAGATTCGTCTGGCCAGCGATGTTCGTGATGAATTCGATGACTTTGATCGTGTCGGCGTTCTTTTCCTGCAGGAGCCTTGCCTGCTCAACCGATGCGCGGCCTGCTTCTGCGAGCGCACTTGCACTCTTTGCTACCTGCTCAACCGACTCATAGACCGTCTGCGTCGAAGATGCAATCTCGTCAATCGAGGAAGTAAGTCTCGCATTGATGTCCGCGCGGTGTTTCGCCTCTTCCTGGCGTTTTGCCTCCTCTTGGCGTTTTGCTTCTTCCTGGCGTTTCGCCTCCTCCTGGCGTTTCGCCTCTTCCTGACGGTTTGCTTCTTCCGTATGCTTCGTGTCTTCCGCTGCCATTTATATTCCTCCCTAGATGCTTGTCTCTGGGTTTATCCGCAAGATCGCACAAGTCCCATAACACTGCTTACATCTTCTTATTTCCACGTAAACAACAAAAACCCTTCTAGCCATTGGAAAAAATTTAACAAAGTCGTAATTTCGGCGAACCAAATAAAAAAAGCCCCGCTTACGCGGGGCTTGAATCAGCGACTCCCTATCCTCCCGGGCCGTCCCCAGCCAAGTACTTTCGGCGTGTATGTGCTTAACTGCTGTGTTCGGT
>PPYE01662061.1_pt1 | contig 21739 bp, 19 predicted proteins | sample 1559881 | NCBI WGS metagenome assembly PPYE01 (sample SAMN08240022, study PRJNA423297) | Human gut metagenome, whole genome shotgun sequencing project.
AAAGAATCGGAGACAGGAAATACGGACAAGGAGGTAAGGTCCAATGGGAAATGAAGCATCTGCCAATCAATATGAGAGTGGTATTGCATAGCAGTTCCCCGCAAGAAATACCTTTTATCAGGATTGTAAAGAAATGAAAAGTCATAAATGAATGATTCAGAAGGGAGAAAGGCATCTGATTAATTATCGGGAGATAATCGAAGATGAGGAATAACCGGAAGAAAAGTTCCAGAAAAATATGACAAAGAAAAAAGGATAGAAGGTTATTACGATAGCTGGCACTCATATTGAACAGATACCACAAATAATATCAGGATTCTGGAGATTATGTAAAGAAATAATCGAAAGAAAAATAACTTATTTATATCAGTTGGAAATTTCTAAAGAGAAGTATAAAGGTAAATGGTTCAAGAAAGAAACCAGGAATGGAAGAAATCTGAGAATCAGCAAACCGGAATCAATGCTTTGATGACAGAGAAATGAAAAGGATGTATAAATAAAATATTTTGAATCTATACAAAATGTGAAAGTTATATGATGAAACCGATATTATAAAGAAAAAAGATTCGTAGAAATTTCTAAGTGAGAGAGGAACCGGAATGGAGAATCTTACGAGGCTGGGAATAAAAAATAAAATAAAAAAGCGGAAGGCGCTTTTTCATAGAATCGATGTCAACCGATAGAAACCAAGAAAGTTGAGAAGAAAAAATTGAATAAAGAAGAGAATTAGAACGACCGTTGTATCAGATGAAGATGTTGGTATGACGGTCGTTCCTTTTTGTCTGTTCGGAAGAGGAAAAATATGATATACTGCTGAAAGTATGTTTGGAATAGAATGGAGACAGAATACAGGAGGTTGTTGTGAAAAGGGGATTTTCAAAGGAAGATATCCTGATGGAGGATGAAGAGATTCTAGTTGTTCATAAGCATGCCGGGACAGCGGTGCAGAGCGCCAGGTTTGGGCAGATGGATCTGGAACATGAACTTTTGAATTATCTGGCGGCCAGTCAGGGTCAGAGGGGAAGGCAGATGCCGTATCTGGCGGTGATCCATCGGCTGGATCAGCCGGTAGAAGGAATTCTGGTGTTTGGAAAAAAGCCGCAGGCTGCCAGAAAACTAAATGAAGCCATGCAGAAAGACCGGATGGAAAAAATTTATCTGGCAGTGACGGATGGGAAGCCAGAACGTATGGAAGGAAAACTGGTGGATTATCTGAAAAAAGACGGAAAGACAAACCGTTCAGAAGTGGTGAGTAAAGATACGCCGGGAGCGAAGAGAGCGGAGCTGTCTTTTCGGGTGCTGGAAACTTCCCAAGGTCCGGAAGGGACACGTTCTCTGGTTCAGATCCGGCTGAAAACGGGACGGCATCATCAGATCCGGGTGCAAATGGCGCATGCAGGGATGCCTTTGTGCGGAGACAGCAAGTATCATCCTGCGGCAGGGAGCGAAAGAGGAGACGATGGGTTGGCTTTGTGTGCCTGCAGCCTCTCCTTTGCACACCCGAGGAATGGAAAACAGCTTCAGTTTCAGGTCACGCCTGAGGGAAGAGCTTTTTCAGGATTTTCCTGCGGACGTGAAAAGTAAAGCTCAAAAGTAAGAAAAAAATCATAAATTTTTCACAGAAATCCTAACAAAGGGGTATAGACTAATTCTTCTGTTTGTGTATAATAAAAGGGATGTAACATTTTTGTAAAAAATGGGTAGAAACAAAGAAAAGGTGGAAGGGATGAAACGTAAGATAGCAGGAATTTTACTGGCAGGTCTTTTGGCTTTTTCTGGTACCGGATGTGCACAGAACGGGGAAGCAGCAGAGAATTCATCATCCGTTTCAAACAGCCAAAGCGTCAGTGAAAGTACATCAAACAGTCAGAGTGTCAGTGAAAGTATATCGAATAGTCAAAGCGTTGAGAGTACGTCAGGTGTATCGGGAGAGAGCGCCACAACACCAACGCCGACGGCGACCGAGACGAAGGAACGGATTCAGGTCAGCATTCCACAGAAAGAAGGAATGCAGGCTGACTATACTTCTGTAGAAGGAATCCAGCTTGCGCCGGGCAGTTATCTGGCCGTGGTCGCGAAAGATATGGATACCGATTATTGGAAAGCGGTGAAAGTGGGGGCTCAGCAGGCAATCGATGAGCTGAATGCCGCATTGAATTATACCGGTGAGGATAAGATCACCATGACATTTGAAGGAACTGCGGATTCTTCCGATGCGGAAGAGCAGAGCAATACCATTGATCTGGTAATTTCGGAAAATCCGGGAGCCTTGTGTCTGGGAATCATTGATATGCAGACCTGTAAGACACAGCTGGAGATGGCAGCGGAGAATGGAATTCCGGTGATTATTGTGGATTCCGGCGTGGACAGTGATCTGATCAATTCGTTTTGTGGAATCGACAACCGCGCCGCCGGAGCGGAAGCGGCAAGAAAGCTTTGTGAAGCGATCGGTGACGCAGGGGAAATCGCCATTGTGGCGCATGAAAGTACGACGCAGACCAGCATCGAACGCGTGGAAGGATTTTCTGAAGAAATCGCTCAGAATCATCCGAATGTGACAATCGTTCAGACGGGATACAGTGACGGGGAGCAGGAAATTTCAGCGATGGTTGAAGGAATGATGCAGCAGTATCCGCAGTTAAAAGGCGTTTTCTGTACCAATCAGCAGGTTTCCAATGAGACGCTGGCAGTTCTGGAAACAAAGGAAACTGCGATCAAGATGGTAGGATTTGATTACAGTGAAGAACAGGCAGAGGCGATTGCCAGTGGACTGCAGTATGGAACGGTCAGTCAGAATCCTTACAGTCTCGGCTACGCAATGATCGTGGCTGCAGCGAGAGCAGCGGCGGGAATGACGAACGATGCTTTTGTCGATGCAGGATATCAGTGGATGGATCAGACCAATATCTCATCGGAGGAGCTGGCAATCTACAGATATTAGTACTGCCGTGAGTCTGCAGTCAGCTGCAGGGTTATGCATAACAGATATTTATAATAGTAAATACATAACAGGAAAACAGAAAGTTCCGAATATCCCGGATATGGGGTGTGGAATCAGAACAGTGAAAAAAGGCACAAAAAGGCTGAAGCAAAATGTCAAACTTCATTTTGCTTCAGCCTTTTTTTGTGTCTTTTGCTATTTATCAAAAGTCGTCGGTGTGTTCCTGGGAATCGCGATAGATTTCCTGTACTTCTGCGGAAATCTGCTGGCGGATCTCGGACAGATCAGGTTCTGCGGAAACAGAACGGGGATCCGGGATCGGGCGGGTATCGCCGGCAGCAGGAGAAGGATTCTCTGAAGGTTCCGGAACAGGAGTCTTCTCCGGTCTGGGTGATCTGCGCGCCGGACGTTCCAGGAGTTCTTCGTCATCCTCTTCCTCTGCGTCATCCGGTTCTTCCGGGACAAAACGGAAATCGTACATGGTATTCTGAGATACCTTTGTGCGCCGGCTGGAAGAACCGCCCCTGGAGGAACTGTGACCGGAAGAACTGCGGGAAGCTTTTTTCTTTTTCCGCTTTCCGGAAGTGCGGGAAACTGTGCTGCGGGAAGGCGTTCTGGATCTGCGGTGCTGTTTTCGGCTCCGGCGGTAGTTTTCCTCCTCGTCGTCCTCTTCCTCATAGCCGCGGTCTTTCCAGGGTTTGAACTGGAAGATCATACCAAGGGATGCAAGGACCAGTACGATGATCCACATGACAAGATCGTATTCTGTCTGCTGGAGATCATAAGCGAGGGTGACTGCCGTGAGCGCTCCGCATACGCTGGTGATCAATGTCACCGTGATCCGTTCAAAGGGAACGCCGATCAGTGCGACCACAAACGCGATCGCGCCGAGAAACAGCAGCATGATCAGATCCTGTGGATTCAGCAGTTTGAAAAGCGAAAAGCCCAGAAATCCGATGATCAGGAAAAAGGTTCCGATCCGATAGAGCAGCAGCGCCAGCAGTCCGAAAATAAAACCAAGCCCCAGCGTCACGCCAAGAGTCATGTTCCGGCTCTGCTCGGTATAGGAAGCCAGAAGCATTCCGCCGGAAGCGCCGATGGCAAAGCCCAGCAGCACACTCCAGACTTTTCGGAGTGCATATCCGAAGAAACAGTTCAGCAGGGCAAAGATGGCGGCTGCGATGATAAGAAAGGTTCCGTATTCTGCCAGAAGGTTTTTCAGGGTATCGAATCTATCCAGAAGGGCATACAAGGTATCAATAGAAATGTTTTGCATAGGGATATCATCCTTCCTTTTTCTAAAAATCCATGTAAAGTACAGGTAGATTTTAGTACGGGACGTGCAATTTTGCAAGTACGTTCACGTTTTTTTAAGATTTTATTTTTGCTTTATGGGTCGTTAAGAATCGTTTTTTGTCACAGATTTGGATGAATAGTTACGGTTTCGGAGTTTTACTGGAGCATGTGTGAAAATTGCTTTCTGCAAGATGCGCGTCACAGTTTGCGTGAAAGGGGCATATGGTATAGGAAAGATGAAAGGGGAGCAGTCTATGTTTAATGAGAAGCCGATGCCATTTTATATGTCCGGTTCCATGTCTCTTGAAAAAGAGAGAGATGAGGCGATGGAGCGGGAGTGGAGAATCCTGAAATCCTGGTATTCCGGGGAAATCCTGCAGGTGCAGGAAGCGGTGGAACGGGCCTGCGATGAGCTGGATTATGAGGGGAGCTGGCTCTATGACGAGTATCCGGACCGCGGAAGAATGGAAGAGATGCAGGAGAAAATACAGAGGGAGCTGGAACGGGACGGGGAAGCCGCCGTGGAAGCGGAAGAGAGGAGAAGAAGGAGGCGGGGAGACAATCTGCTGAAAGTCCTCCTTTCCAATGAAATTTTCCGCAGACGGTGCAGAAACAGGAACTGCCGCTGGCATTTCTGGTAAATGACTGTGCCGGAAGCGCCGGATTGCGGGAAATTATGCTTTACGCAATAGATTTTTAATAATTTTGTGGTTGAGGTTTTTTGCCAAAACTATTACAATAACAATGTAATTGAAAATATTATGTAAATTTTCGCTGTGCTTCGCGGATGATGGAACCGTTCCGTTGTCGGAAAGGCTGTCGTGAAGTGCTTTGTAACTGTTCAGATGGGTGAACGGTTACTGTATTTTCGTGCAGAAAAATGATTTGACTTGGTTTGGGGCGGAAATTGCATTTTTATACAGTCTGCTTTTCATGAAAAGGCAGAGGATGAAATAGAAACAGAATGAACAGATAAAAAAGAATGGACCTGGTACATCGAATCTCGGTGTTCGGTGTACCAGCGGATCGGAGTGGTCTGAGGGTTGACGGAAGGAAGGTTCAGACGCATTCCGGGGGAAATATGGAGAGTATAAATGGATTTAAATACATTATTAGAACGGGAAGTGGGACTTTCCCTGCGCCGGATTTTGATCAGTGGGAAGAAATCGGAGGAAGGCCCGTCAAAAATCAGGATCCGCCCGGTGCGGTTGAAAGGGGAATTGTATTTTCAGTGCCAGGAGACGAGAGGCACGAAGGAGTTTCATAAGAATCTGAAGAAAGAAGAACTGATCGAACAGATCATGGGTTGGATGGCACAGGATTTCAAGCAGCTTCAGCTGGAATCCGCCAACGGCATGGGAACGGTTCTTGTGAGCAAGAAGGGTAAAGTGACCGTGAAATGGAAAGCATGCATGAATGGTACAGGGCAGACGCTGGAAGCGCTGTCCCATAACCGGAAAAAGAAGTATATCCTGGAAGAGGGTAAGCCGGTATCGTTTCTGTGTGATCTGGGCGTTATGACACAGGAAGGCAGGATCGTGCATGCAAAATATGATAAATTCCGGCAGATCAACCGGTTCCTTGAATTTATTGAGGATATTCTGCCGAAGCTGCCAAAGGACAGGGAGATTACGATCCTGGATTTCGGATGCGGGAAATCCTACCTGACCTTTGCGATGTATTATTATTTTCGTGAGCTGAAGAATCTGGATGTGCGGATTATTGGTCTGGATCTGAAAGAGGACGTGATCGAGACGTGCAACGGACTGGCAGTTCGCTATGGGTTTGAAAAGCTGAAGTTTTATCAGGGAGATATTGCGTCGTTCACTGGGGAATCGAAGGTGGACATGGTTGTGACGCTCCATGCCTGCGATACGGCTACCGATTTTGCCCTGGCGAAGGCGGTCGCCTGGGACGCGGAAGTGATCCTTTCGGTACCGTGCTGCCAGCATGAACTGAACCGGCAGATTCAGTGTGAGGAGCTGGAGCCGGTGCTTAAGTATGGGATTTTGAGGGAGCGTATGGCGGCGCTTGTGACAGATGGACTGCGTGCAGAGCTTCTGGAACATGCGGGATATGAAACGCAGATCCTGGAATTTATCGATATGGAGCATACGCCGAAGAATCTGCTGATCCGGGCGGTGAAAAAGCGTGAGGCGGGCAAAGATCTGCCGGACGAGCTGAAGAAATGTATGGAATTTCTGCATGTACAGCCGACGCTGGCATCCCTTCTTACAGATAAGGAGGGGGACGGATGCTGAAAAAGATTCTGACCAGGGTAATTGTACTCCTGCTGGTGTTCGCAGCGGGAGTCGTGGTGTTTTCCCATATTCGCAACCAGGAAGACACGGTGGAAGCGGTTGAGATGGAGGCGGCAGTCCTTCCGGTGCTTTATATGCAGGAGGGGGACATCCTGATCAATCCGATGTTTGGAAATAAAGCGCAGATGGATGGAACCACGGTGAGGGATCATCTGACGCTGCTGCCTACGGACAGAAACCTGAAGGTGGCGGTGGACACCAAAGGGCAGGAAATCAGCAGTGTGATTTACACTGTGAAAAACACAGACGGCACGGAAATTGTGGAAAATTCCGCGATCAGAAATTTTTCTGAGGATAATGGTTATCAGAGAGCGGATGTCCATCTGGATACGCCGATTCTGCTGAATCAGGAATATATTCTGGAGTTTCAGATCGAATTGGAGAGCGGAGAGTCCGCGTATTATTATACCCGTCTGGTGCAGCGCTCCGGTGTGACCATGACCGATTATCTGGAGTTTGCAAATATGTTTTATCAGACTTGTCTGGACAAGAGCGCGGCGGAGAGTCTGAGCGACTACATGGAATCCAACAGCTCCAACGCCAATGACTCTTTCCAGAATGTGGACATTCATTCCAGCGTGGATCAGATCAGCTGGGGCAATCTGGCGCCGCAGCTGGTGAAGACGGGAGTGCCAAGGGTCAATGAGATCAATGAGACAACGGCAAGTATTTCCGTGGATTATATGATCAGTTCCACAGACGACGACGGAAATGTGGAATATTACACGGTAACGGACTTCTATCGGATGAGAAGAGCTTCCGACCGTGTGGCGCTGCTGGATTTTGAGCGGAGCGCGACGCAGGTTTTTGATGCGGATCTTCCGGTTCTGACCAGCAAGGGGATCAATCTCGGTGTGGTGCCGCAGGACACGCAGTATGTGGCAAGCACCGCGGGAGATATCGTCGCCTTTGTGGTGAATGGTGATCTGTGGTCCTACAATCGCAGCGCCAACAAATGTACCAGAGTGTTCAGTTTCCGGGAGGACGGAGAATCCGGACTGGATGAACGGTATCAAAATGATGCCCATGATATCCGGATTGTTCGTGTATCTGAGTCAGGGGATCTTACCTTTGTGGTTTATGGATATATGAACCGTGGAAAACATGAGGGAGAAACAGGTGTGGCGGTGTATAACTTCCACGCGGAGCGCCAGGTGGCACAGGAAGAACTGTTTATCCCGTCGACGGTTTCTTATCAGGTTCTGCGCCAGAATCTGGATGTCCTGTCTTATGTAAGCACCGATGACAAGATGTATCTGTATCTGAATGGCTCGCTGTACCAGATGACACTTGGCGATGGAAGCTGCCAGGTAATTCAGGATGGAATTGCGAAGGACTGTTTTGTCGTTTCCCAAAGCCAGGCGAACGTAGCGTGGATGATTGCGGAAAGCGCCAATCAGGCTTCTGAGATTACGGTGATGAGTCTGAAAACACAGGAAACTTTGCAGCTGACAGCGGAAGAAGGACAGAAAATCAAAGCGCTGGGCTTTATCAATGATGATTTTGTATATGGAATTGCCAATGATGCTGATATTGTCACAGATGTGTCCGGAAACCAGACTTTTGCGATGAGTACCATCCGGATCCAGGGAATGGATGGGACGGTAAAGAAAGAGTATCATCAGGATGGAGTATACGTAACAGGAATTTCTGTTTCCAATGGTCTGTTGGAGATGGATCGGGTGGTTCGCCAGGGTGACGGCTATGTGGAGACTTCGCAGGATCATATCATGAACGGAGAGCAGCAGGCGGAGACGGTCGTGACCAGCCGTATGGCGACCATCGGCGAGCGCAGGGAGCAGCAGATGGTGCTGGAGTTCCCGGAGGAAGGCAAGACGACGAATCTGCTGAAGGTGGAAACGAGATATTATCAGAAAGATTCCACGGCTTCGTTGACAATCAATTATGAGCAGGGAGATGATCCCGCATACTTTGTCTATGCAAAGGGAGAACTGCAGAGCATCTTGAGCAGTCCGGCACAGGCAATCCAGGCGGCGGACAGCCAGGTGGGCGTGGTTCTGAATCAGGATCAGGCTTATGTATGGGAGCGTGGAAACCGTCCCACATCGGCACAGATTGACCCGGCATCTCTTCCGGAGGCATTCCGGAACGCTTCGCTGGATGAGGCGGCGCTGCAGGCATCGCTCGGTGAAGGGGAAACATTGATGAATCTGACCGGATGCAGTCTGGACAGTGTCCTGTATCTGGTGGCACAGGGACATCCGGTGGTTGCGCGTCTCAACGCGGATGGCAAACAGAATGTGGTGATCGTGGGATATGACCAGTTCAACAATACGCTGCTCTATGATCCGGCGACGCAGCAGACGACGCCGATGGGGCAGCAGGACAGCACCAATGCGTTTGCTGCCCAGGGAAATATCTTTATGAGTTATATGTAATAACGATAATTCTGAATCTATACGATATAACAACAGAACCCGCTCCGGGTGCGACGGAGCGGGTTCTGTTGTTTTTGAAACTTATAGATTCAGGATCCGACTGCTCAGCTCTTCCAGCCGCTGAGCACGGCTGCCCAGAATGCGGACGGCCAGATCTCCTTTGGATAGCATGGTAGCTGCGCCTTCTGCGTCTTCCTGCTCTTCCAGGAAGGCTCTGATCTGGCGGAGTGTCTGAACGGGATCTTCCGGCCGGGTCAGGAAGAGACTTGCAAGATGGGTGCGGGATTCGTACATGCCCATTCCTCCCATATCGAACAAAGCCGGATCGTACCGGGTGTTGTCTCGGTAGATTATCGTGCCCTGACGGTAAATTTCTGTCAGACTGTGGTAGAAACGGTAGGCGAAGTATTCCTGGCGGGCGCTGCGGCCGCAGGAAAAAATTTCGCACATGCAGAACCGGGAGGTTTCGTCATCCAGGTCGATGCGCATCCGGTTTTCGAAGGCGGAGCCAGCGAAAGGAATTGTCGGCTGCGGATGAAAACAGAAGGATGCGTGGGAGGCTACATGGACGTACACCTGCCTTTTTGCATGTCCTTCTTTCATCTGGTGGATTTTTTCGTAGGACTGGGAGATAAACTCCACAGAGGCGCCTTCCCGGATATTCAGGTCAAATTCCTGACGGTCGCCGTCCATAATTCCTGCGGACGCCGAGAGCAGCATGACCTGGATACTGCCGTCCGGTTTCCGGAACGGGTGCATGATTTTGTAGGGGGCAGTAAAGCGGACATCCTGCAGAATCGTCCTGTCTTCGCTGACCGCTGCGGTCAGGGAGAGACGGGAGACTTTTCCGAAGGAGTTGCCGCCGGTGCCCTGTACCAGTACAGAAGTTTTTTCCATAGATTTACATTCCTTCCAGGAGTACGTTCTTTTTCAACCATTGGATCACATCGTCCACATGCTCTCCACTGCGGATGTTGGTGAAGAGAAATGGCCTGCCCTGGCGCATTTTTTCTGAGTCACGTTCCATGACCTCCAGACTTGCACCCACATAGGGAGCCAGGTCGATTTTATTGATCACAAGAAGATCGGAGCGGGTGATTCCGGGGCCGCCTTTCCGGGGAATCTTATCGCCCTCGGACACATCGATGACGAAGATGGTTGCATCCACCAGCTCCGGGGAGAAGGTGGCGGAAAGATTGTCGCCGCCGCTCTCGATAAACAGAAGTTCAATGTCGGGAAAGCGCTCCAGCATTTCATCCACGGCCTCCAGATTCATGGACGCGTCCTCGCGGATTGCCGTGTGGGGGCATCCGCCGGTCTCGACACCGATGATCCGTTCGATGGAAAGGACACTGTTTTTGGCGAGAAATTCCGCGTCTTCTTTCGTGTAGATGTCGTTGGTGATGACTCCGATACTGTAATCCTTTGCCATGCGCCGGGTCAGTGCTTCGATCAGTGCGGTTTTTCCGGAGCCGACAGGTCCGGCAACGCCGATTTTTACATATGACATAAAAGAATTCCTCCTGATTCATTTTTTATCTTGTTTTTTGTAATGCTTCAGACAGACTGTATTTTTATTGTATCTTTAAGACATATAAAGTCTGGAATAGAGGGTTTCGTGTTCCATGCTGCGCAGATCGAAGGCGGGAGTAGATGCGCAGAGCATTTCCGCGCCGATCTGTTCCACAAGCTGAATCATGTTTTCCATCAGCGGCTCCAGGGAAAACAGAACTTTTTGTCCGTCCGACTGGCTCAAAGGGATTGTTTTCACGCAGTTGGTGACCATCGCGGAGGTCTGGGCATAGAGAAAGGCGGACAGAACCTCCGTCCGATCCATCCCCATGCAGGCGCACAGAACACCGTAAGCACAGGGATGGCAGGTGGTTTTTCCGCGGCGTACCTGCAGGTAGCGGGAGAAAAAACCAGATGGGGGAGTGATCTGCATATGGAGCAGAGTCTTGATAAAACGGCTCCCCAGCTTTCTGGAAGCCTCCCGAAGTTCCGAGGGGATTCTTGAAGCCTCCATCTGATCCTCCAACTCGTCGATGGCGGTCTCGTCCTCCTGCAGAGCGGCGTCGTAGGCGAGGCGAACGGCGAGAAAATCCGTGTAAAGAAAATTATAGAGCAGACGTTTTCGGATGTACTCGGCGGCAAGTTCCGAGTTGTGTACGATTCCTTTCTGGATATAGGTCTCCAGACCATAGGAATGGGAGTAGCCGCCGATGGGAAACAGAGAGTCATTGATCTGCAGCAGTAAAAAATGATTCTTCAGATCTTTCATTTTCATATTTTTCCCCTCCGTAGAATGTTCAGTGATGGTGACCATGGCCACCGGAGCTGATCCGCTTCTCAAAATCAGGTGTCAGGACAACTTTCTGTGGGCTGACTCCGTGAATGTGGCTGAGCATATGCAGCATTGGCTCGTTGTAGGGCGTGAGAAAGGTCAGGTCGTTCTCTCCTGCGAATAGCGGAGCGTGACGGTTTCCGATTTCGTAGCAGGCCTTCGCGATCTGATTCCGGTGATCGGGAGCGATCGTGAGACGGATCATTTCGCAGGGCGGCGTGTGAACAGCGATGATCAGCTGGTCGTCCGCGTAGAGAACATCGCCCTCGGTCAGTCCGTGTGTAAGCACTGAGTCGTCCATACGAATGCCGATGTCGCGTCCCTGCGCGGTGATTTTCCGGTGGATTTTTTTGAAAGCGTCGTCCCAGTCGATATCTACGTAGTCTACCGTTTTCCCGTTGACATTGAAAGTGCTCAGCTTTCCAAGAACTTTTTCACATACCATTTTCTGAAGTCTCCTTTTCGGTTTTCTGTATTTTGGCTGATTACCACAGGCCAATCAGCATCAGTACGCCGGGAATCCATGCGGTGACGACGCCTTCAAAGATCTGAAGCACGGGAACAAATTTCCCCAGTTTTTTGTGACAGATATCTTCCACAAAGGAGGTTCCCCAGAGAATTGCCCACAGATACCAGATGACTGCCCAGCGCCAGTCGGCGGTAATTCCAAGGGCAGTGCTTCCGGTGATGCCCTCGATGGTTCCGAAGATCACAGCGTTGACTGCCACGAAAGTGGAGAACCAGGCAAAAGGGATGGGGTCCAGCTTCTGAAGTTTGACGAAGGCCACGAACAGATAAGTGAACCCGAAAAGCAGGCCGGTTCCCGCGGCGTAATAGTTTCCAAGCACAAGATTGACTGCATTGATAAAGATGGACAGGCCGCCGGTGAGAATGTTCATGACGGCAGCGGATTTTCCATCCACCTGATAAAAGGTACACATACCGTTGTTGATCAGGACAATTCCTACAAACAATAAGCAGACACCTAACATGTTGTTTCCTCCTTCTTAGAACAGGCTGTAAAGCTGAGTCAATGGAAGCTTTTTCGCCGGAGAGGAAGTGATGGCTTTTCCGTCCACACGCACCTCGTAGGTTTCCGGATTTACGGTGATTTCCGGCGTCTTGTCGTTGAACTTCATGTCTTTTTTTATCACGGTACGGCAGCCGGATACCGGAACGACGGTTTTTTCCAGGCCGTATGCTTCTGCGACATTGGCTTCCATTGCGGCTTTGGAGACGAAGGTCAGGCATGCAGTATGTTTGGCTTTTCCGTGTGCCGCAAACATTGGACGGTAGATGACCGGTTCACAGGTTGGGATGGAAGCATTGGCATCACCCATTTTTGACGCGACGATCATTCCGCCTTTGATGACCATATCAGGTTTGATGCCGAAGAATGCCGGATTCCAAAGAACAAGATCCGCATACTTGCCTTCTTCCACGGATCCTACATAGGAAGCAACGCCGTGGGTCAGCGCCGGGTTGATGGTATATTTGGAAATGTAGCGTTTTACACGGAAGTTATCGTTGCCGTGTCCTTCGTCTTCCGGGAGAGCGCCGCGCTCATCTTTCATCTTGCTGGCTGTCTGCCAGGTGCGGGTGATGACCTCGCCGACACGGCCCATTGCCTGAGAGTCGGAGCTCATCATGCTGAATACGCCCATATCGTGGAGAACGTCTTCAGCTGCAATGGTCTCCGGGCGGATTCTGGAATCCGCGAAGGCAACGTCCTCGGGAATACGTTTGTCCAGATGATGGCATACCATCAGCATATCCAGATGCTCATCGATGGTGTTGACGGTGAAAGGCATTGTCGGATTTGTGGAAGACGGGAGAACGTTGGGGAACGCGGCTGCCCGGATGATGTCAGGAGCGTGTCCGCCGCCGGCGCCCTCTGTGTGGTAGGTATGGATCGTGCGGCCGGCAATGGCGTCCAGTGTGTCCTCTACGCATCCGCCTTCGTTCAGGGTATCTGTATGGATTGCCACCTGTACGTCATAGTCGTCGGCTACATTCAGGCAGTGGTCGATGACCGCAGGCGTGCTGCCCCAGTCCTCGTGGATTTTCAGCCCCATGGCACCGGCTTTTACCTGTTCAATCAGGGCTTTTTCGTCGGAGCAGTTGCCTTTTCCGAGAAATCCCAGGTTCATCGGGTATTCTTCGGCGGCTTTCAGCATCATTTTCATGTTCCAGGGACCGGGAGTACAGGTGGTGGCATTGGTGCCGTCGGCTGGACCGGTTCCTCCGCCGATCATTGTAGTGATACCGCTGTACAGTGCGGTTTCAACCTGCTGCGGGGCAATAAAGTGAATATGTGTATCCAGGCCGCCGGCGGTGACGATCAGTCCTTCCGCGGCAAGCGCTTCGGTGGAAGCCCCCACAGTCATGCCCGGGGTTACGCCGTCCATGACGGAGGGATTTCCGGCTTTTCCGATGCCGGCGATTTTTCCGTCCTTGATGCCGATATCTGCTTTATAGATTCCGGTATAGTCGACGATCAGGGCGTTGGTGATGACAAGATCCAGATCCCCGTCGGCGCTGCAGGTTTTTACTGACTGCCCCATGCCGTCGCGCAGGGTTTTCCCTCCGCCAAACTTGCTCTCATCGCCGTAGGTGGTACAGTCTTTTTCTACTTCAATGATCAGGCTGGTATCGGCGAGGCGTACTTTGTCGCCGGTGGTTGGTCCGTACATCATTGCATAGTTTTCTCCGGATATTTTCGTACTCATAGATTGCGTTCCTTCCTTTCTCAGTCCATAAAGCCTTTTTGTTTCGCGTGTTCGATCGCGGCGGGAAGCGTCCGGTCGCTGACCTTTGCACAGGTCAGGTCATTGAAGCCGAAGACCCTGCCGGTACCTCCGATGGCGGTCAGCTGCACCTCCTTTTCCTCGCCGGGCTCAAAACGGACAGAGGTTCCGGACGGAATGTCCAGATGAAATCCGTATGCTTTTTCGCGGTCAAAGGACAGACAGCGGTTTACTTCAAAAAAATGATAATGGGAGCCGACCTGTACCGGACGGTCTCCGGTATTTGCAACCATCAGTGTGACGCAGGGTTTTCCCTCGTTCAGTGTGATCTCCCTGTCCATTGGGATGATTTCTCCTATTTTCATGCTGCTACCTCCTACTGAATCGGGTTATGTACGGTGACAAGTTTTGTTCCATCCGGGAAAGTTGCCTCAACCTGGACTTCGGATACCATATCTGCGACGCCTTCCATGACATCGTCTTTTGTCAGCATTTGTGTACCCAGCTGCATCAGCTCAGTAACCTCATGACCGTCCCGGGCAAGCTCCAGAAGTTCTGAGCTGATGTAGGCTACGGCTTCCGGATAATTCAGCTTTAACCCTCTGCCGCGGCGCTCTTTCGCGAGCAGGCCGGCAAAATGGAGCATGAGTTTTTCCTGTTCCTTTGGTGATAAACGCATGTTGCAAACCTCCTTTGATCCTTGAGATGTGGCGGTGTTCCGCGTATTTTGAAATAAAAAAAACAGGCAAAGATGTCGTTCTGACATCTTTGCCTGTTTCATGCTAATTACCTTATCACAGGAATTTTTATTTGTCAACAGGAAAAATATTTTACTTTTTTGCTGAAGTTTCAGACAAACAAAAAAATTACAGTTCACAGTTATTTACTGTTCTCGGGAACGGGATGACGTCACGGATATTGCCCATACCGGTCAGATACATGACGCAGCGCTCAAAGCCCAGACCGAAGCCGGCATGGCGTGTGGAACCGTATTTTCTCAGATCCAGATAGAAGTCGTAGTCTTCTTCGTTGAGTCCCAGCTCTTTCATTCTCTGAACCAGTTTGTCGTAATCGTCCTCACGCTGGCTGCCGCCGATGATCTCGCCGATGCCCGGAACCAGACAGTCCATAGCGGCAACAGTTTTGTTGTCGTCATTCATCTTCATATAGAAGGCTTTGATTTCCTTCGGATAGTCGGTTACGAATACCGGACGTTTGAAGATCTGTTCGGTCAGGTAACGCTCGTGCTCGGTCTGCAGGTCGCAGCCCCAGGATACCTTGTATTCGAATTTGTCGTTGTTCTTTTCCAGAAGTTCAATGGCCTCTGTATAAGTTACATGTGCGAAATCGGAATTTGCCACATGGTTCAGGCGTTCCAGCAGTCCCTTGTCCACGAAGGAGTTGAAGAAATTCATTTCTTCCGGAGCGTGCTCCAGAACGTAATTGATCACGTATTTCAGCATCGCCTCGGCAAGATCCATATCGTCCTGCAGGTCTGCGAAAGCCATCTCCGGCTCGATCATCCAGAATTCAGCCGCATGGCGGGTGGTGTTGGAGTTTTCCGCGCGGAAGGTCGGACCAAAGGTGTAAATGTTGCGGAATGCCTGGGCGAAGGTTTCGCCGTTGAGCTGGCCGCTGACGGTCAGGCTTGTTTTTTTGTTGAAGAAATCCTGTGTGAAATCCACGGAACCATCCTGGTTTTTCGGAACATTCTCAAGATCCAGAGTGGTTACCTGGAACATTTCGCCAGCACCTTCGCAGTCACTTCCGGTGATCAGAGGAGTATTGACATATACGAATCCTCTCTCCTGGAAAAATTGATGAATCGCATAAGCGCACAGGGAACGTACACGGAATACCGCCTGGAAGGTATTGGTGCGCGGACGCAGATGAGAGATTGTGCGCAGGAATTCCATGGAGTGGCGTTTTTTCTGCAGTGGGTAATCCGGAGCGGAAGCGCCTTCCAGGGTGACTTCCTCTGCCTGGATCTCAAACGGCTGCTTTGCGTTCGGTGTCGCTACCAGCGTACCTTTGACAACGATGGCGGCGCCTACGTTCAGCTTGGAGACTTCGTCAAAGTTTGCCATTTTATCATGGTATACGATCTGAAGCGTTTCAAAGTAACTTCCGTCGTGGAGGACGATAAAACCAAAGGTTTTTGAATCACGCACGCTGCGCACCCATCCGCCGACGGTCACTTCCTTGTCCAGGAAGGCTTCACGGTTTTTGTAAATTTCTCTTACGGTCGTAAGTTTCATAATGATTTTCTCCGTTCCATATGAATTTTCGTAGTAAGATTCATGTGTGGGTGCCTTCCGGCTTCCGGATGTTCGGACACTTGAATCATGGTAACTATTGTACCACCAATTTTGGGGTTCGAAAAGCCCCTAAATGAAAATGGGGGACGAAAGCCGTCGTTGGGTTTGGTGTTGGTCTGCAGCGGGTGTTCGAACCGGCAGGAAAATACAGGGGAACCGGAGGTTTCTGAACAGAACGTTTCTTCGGAAGGAGAGCGGCGGGAGGATTCGGAAACGGATCGGGAAGCGGATACAGATGTGGGAGAGTCGAGTGAAGGTGCTGCTCGTTCAATTCCGGAAACGTTGGAGCAGATTCCGGAAGGTTATGATGCTCCGGCGGATCAGCAGGCAGGAACCCTGAAGCATGTGATCGATCATGCCATTCAGGATGGACGGATGCAGCCGATGATCATTGTCTGCCCTACTTACAACAACACGAGCCCGGAGGACAGTTCCAGTTACAGTCTGGCGTTTCGGCTGACGGATAATTATCATAATGAGCTGGTCAATGATCTGATTCCGGCGGTGGAGGGACGGTACAGTTCTTATGCGGAGGATACGTCGCCGGAGGGGGTTGCGGCCTCGCGGATGCATCGGGGATTTGGTGGATTCTCCATGGGATCGGTGGCAATCTGGCATACTTTTCAGTATTGTCTGGATGATTTTTATTATTTTATGCCCATGAGTGGAAGTTTTACCACGGACGGAGATTTTATGAGTCAGATTGTCACGGAATCCGGGTATGGTCCGGAAGACTTCTTTATTTATGCAATGTCCGGAACGGATGATTTTGCCTATTCTGCGTTTGCGCGGCAGATCGAGGCGATGCTGGAGACTTCCGATGGAAACTTTGTCGAAGCGGACAATGAGAAGGAGGGGAATCTGGTGTTCCGCGTACAGGAAGGCGGGACACATAACGGGGAATATGCGGAACAGTACATTTATAATGGGCTGTGCTGGTTCTGGAATTGAAAATTGTGGATGAATTATAAGAAATCCGGAGGCATCTGAAAAATGTCTCCGGATTGTTTGGAATGATCTATTTTCCGACGGTATCTTTTGGTCCAATTTCCCGCAGTTCTGTAGAAATGGAAAATTCAAAGATATTTTCCCGTATAGCTTTGTGCCGTGTTTTTTATTGTCTCCGGTGTCCCTGCGGCAACGATCGTGCCGCCGTCGGAGCCGCCGCCGGGGCCCATATCAATGATATAGTCCGCATTGCGTATCACATCAAGATCATGTTCAATGACGATCACGGTTGCTCCATGTTCGATCAATGTCTGGAAGACGCCGAGCAGAGTCTGTACATCCAGCGGATGCAGGCCGATGGTCGGTTCATCGAAAATGAAGACGGAATCGGACTGCGCTTTCCCCATCTCGCTGGCAAGCTTCAGCCGCTGGGCTTCGCCGCCGGAAAGACCGGGCGTTTCTTCGCCAAGAGTCAGATATCCGAGACCGAGTTCCTGAAGGACCTTCAGCCGCTGAACAACCGTTTTCATTCCTGCGCAGGCTTTCAGTGCGGTATTTACATCCATAGCCATGTAATCCGGCAGGGAGTATGTCTGCCCGTTCTGTGCCGTGTACCGGATATGCTCCGCGGCTTTTCCGTACCGGGAACCTCTGCATTCCGGACAGGGAATGTCCACGTCAGGCAGAAACTGTACATCGAGACTGATCACTCCGGTTCCGTCACAGACCGGGCAACGCAGCCGTCCGGTGTTATAGGAGAAATCGCCCGCTTTGTATCCTGCCTGCTTTGCATCCGGAGTTTTTGCATATATTTTCCGGAGCTCGTCGTGTACATTGGCATAGGTGGCGACGGTGGAACGGACGTTGATGCCGATCGGCGTGGCGTCGATCAGCTTTACCTGTTGGATGCCGTCGGCTTCAACGGAACGGATGTGGTCCGGAAGTGTTCTTTTCTGGAGAACCGCCTCCAGCGCGGGAATAAGACTTTCCAGGATCAGAGTCGTTTTTCCGGAACCTGAGACGCCGGTGACAACGGTCAGCTTTCCCTTTGGAATCCTGACATCCAGCGGCTTTACCGTATGGATCTGGGAGGTGGAAAGGCAGATGGTTCCTTCTTTGAACGGTTCCTCTGTCGTTGACCGATTTCTCATATGAATTTCCGCTGCGCCGGACAGGAAAGGACCAATACTGGAAGCTGGATTTTCTGAAAGATCTGAGACGGTTCCTTCTGCAATGACTCTGCCGCCGTCGGCGCCGGCGCCAGGTCCCATTTCAACGATCCAGTCGGCTGCGGCAAGGATCTGTGTGTCATGGTCTACAAGCACAACAGAATTACCATCGGCGATCAGATCCTTCATAATGCCGGTCAGTCCATCGAGATTGGACGGATGCAGGCCGATGGACGGTTCGTCCAGGACATAGAGGACCCCTGTCGTACGGTTGCGGACCGCGCGCGCAAGCTGCATGCGCTGACGTTCGCCGGTAGAGAGCGTGGAGGATGCCCGGTCAAGGGTGAGATATCCAAGACCCAGCTCCATCAGACGCCTGGCGGCTGTCTGGAAGGCCTCACAGATACTGTCCGCCATCGGACGCATTTCTTCAGGGAGGGATGCGGGAACGTCCGCTACCCAACGGGAAAGGTCAGACAGAGTCATCCGGCAGGCTTCATCAAGGCTGATTCCGCGGAGCTTCGGCGTTCTTGCCTCTTCTGACAGTCGTGTTCCATTGCAGTCCGGGCAGAATTCCTGTTTCAGGAATTTTTCCACCCGTTTCATCCCTTTTTCATCTTTGACTTTCGCCAGAGCATTTTCCACGGTGTAGACTGCGTTATAATAGGTGAAATCAAGTTCGCTTGCCTGATTGGAGTTTTTTGCTTTGTAGAGAATATGCTTTTTCTCGGCAGGCCCGTGATAAACGATGTCCTTTTCTTTTTCTGAAAGATCACGGAAAGGAATGTCTGTGCGGACGCCCATCGCCCGGCAGACATCTGTCATCAATGACCACATCAGAGAATTCCATGGAGCGACAGCGCCTTCGTCGATGGAAAGGGAATCGTCCGGCACAAGGGTGGAAAGGTCGACGGTTCGCACGATGCCGGTTCCGCTGCAGGTGCGGCAGGCGCCCTGGCTGTTGAAGGCGAGTTCTTCCGCCGACGGAGCGTAAAATCTGGCGCCGCATTCCGGACAGACCAGTTCCTGACCGGCTGCAACTGCAAGCGTGGGAGGAAGAAAATGACCGTTGGGGCATCTGTGGCTTGCCAGACGCGAGAACATCAGGCGAAGGCTGTTCAAAAGTTCCGTACCGGTTCCGAAGGTACTGCGGATGCCCGGCACTCCGGGGCGCTGGTGGAGCGCAAGTGCCGCCGGCACGTAGAGGACTTGGTCCACAGGCGCTTTTGCCGCCTGGGTCATGCGCCGACGGGTATAGGTGGACAGCGCGTCTAGATACCGCCGGGAACCTTCCGCGTACAGGACGCCAAGGGCAAGGGAGGATTTTCCGGATCCGGAGACGCCGGCGATTCCGACGATTTTGTTGAGAGGGATGTCGACGTTGATGTTTTTCAGGTTGTGGACGCGGGCGCCGCGGATTTTTATGTGGGTGATCATGTTGGCCTCCTTGGGGTGTAAGTATTTTTGGGGGATGACTGATTGTTTTGCGTTTGGGTTTTTATATGGGGAATATTCCATCTTTAATCCAGATGTTTTTTTGCCTATTTTGATCATCACCTCCGTGTAGGAGGTGACAGACAGATGCGATGCAGAAACTTGTAGATAAACGATTTCAATCCACACCTCCGCGTAGGAGGTGACATCAGCAATCTGCAGCCGGCATACTGGAAAGTCATTTCAATCCACACCTCCGCGTAGGAGGTGACACAATATTGATGAGCTGGAGATGTATCATCTTCAATTTCAATCCACACCTCCGCGTAGGAGGTGACTCTTTCTTCCGGAACGCCGATTGAGAGATACTGAGATTTCAATCCACACCTCCGCGTAGGAGGTGACGACGGGAATATGGTTGAGCATCCAGACAAGCTTCCAATTTCAATCCACACCTCCGCGTAGGAGGTGACTTAATGCACTGTTCATTCTTTTATACCTCACTGTATTTCAATCCACACCTCCGCGTAGGAGGTGACCTTAGTTGCTGCTGAAATTACCTCTGTGTTCGTATTTCAATCCACACCTCCGCGTAGGAGGTGACGGTTTCCAATTCCCTTTTCAGTTCGTTCCTGTAATTTCAATCCACACCTCCGCGTAGGAGGTGACATTATGCACCACAGGAGAAAAGCCGAAGAGGAAATTTCAATCCACACCTCCGCGTAGGAGGTGACGTGAACCGGTCTTATTTTTATGCGAAAAAAAGAATAATTTCAATCCACACCTCCGCGTAGGAGGTGACTGCAATCAAAGTACACGTATTTTCCAGTCCTATCAATTTCAATCCACACCTCCGCGTAGGAGGTGACATCTTTTAATGGCATTAGATCAACTCCTTTCAAAAATTTCAATCCACACCTCCGCGTAGGAGGTGACCTGCTTGGCATCAGTACAGCTTCGTACAACAAGAAATTTCAATCCACACCTCCGCGTAGGAGGTGACTTAAAAGATGATTTTTCCATCGGTGATATTACTAATTTCAATCCACACCTCCGCGTAGGAGGTGACATCCTAGGAGGTGACTTTACGAAACCCTAAAAAGTCTGCCAGTCCATATATTTCAATCCACACCTCCGCGTAGGAGGTGACTTCACACATGGAAATGGGCTTGATTGTGATTGTCGATTTCAATCCACACCTCCGCGTAGGAGGTGACGCGATTTCATATGCCCATTTCATTGTTTTTATTAATTTCAATCCACACCTCCGCGTAGGAGGTGACATTTTTGAATCGCATCTTCGTTTCTCCCCACAGATTTCAATCCACACCTCCGCGTAGGAGGTGACAATTCCACATCAGGAACATACTTCCAAGATATGAATTTCAATCCACACCTCCGCGTAGGAGGTGACGTACAATCAATATATTCTCCTTTATCCATGCACTCGATTTCAATCCACACCTCCGCGTAGGAGGTGACAGCTACTCCCCGGAACAATCGGGGAGAAAGGACTTATTTCAATCCACACCTCCGCGTAGGAGGTGACCGCAAAAGTGCACAAAATTCTCTATGCATTTTATATTTTACTGCTGTTTAAACTGAAAGACAACCTTATTGCATTTGGAAATTTAGAGTTTTATATAAATTCATCACACTTTTTTTGAATTAGTTATCAAAACGGAGTGCGAATCACCAGGGGAAATTGTGTTCACTTTACGTTCGCACTATTTAAATGAATCGAAATGAGCAAATCCAAAATATTGCACAAAAGAAAGACACCCTCTGTAGAATGATGTATAATTGAAGTACCAACAAACAA
>PPYE01454982.1_pt1 | contig 21719 bp, 16 predicted proteins | sample 1559881 | NCBI WGS metagenome assembly PPYE01 (sample SAMN08240022, study PRJNA423297) | Human gut metagenome, whole genome shotgun sequencing project.
AAAAAATATTTATGGAGTGGTTTAAGAAAAAAATGAGAGTCTTTCTTTTTGTCTGTTTGTTATTCCCTTTTTATAGTTATGCGGCAAAGATTTCTTTGTCTATAAGTGGTAAAATAGAAGATCATTCAGCAATGCTTTATTTTCCTGACGGGAGAGAACTTCCTATTTCAATAGATGCTTCAGGAAAGGGAGAATTGGTAGTCGATGTTACGGAGCCTGTTTATGTGGCATTAGGTTATCATTATATAAGTCGTACTTTGTTGCTTACACCTGATACAGATATACAAATTTCTTTTGAAAATAAAAAATTTGGAGAACGTGTAGCCATTACAGGCACAGGTTCACAAGTAAATATCTATTTGAATAACGGACGTTTGAAAGCAGCAGAAATTGATGATATGGCATTAGGAGAAAAAGCGTTCTTTTTGAAAATGGATAGTATTTTGAATGTAAATCTGCAAGAGTTGGATCATGCCGGATTATCAGAGGAAATTAATGAAATGGAGAAAATACGTTTGAAATATTTTACTTGTGCTACATTGCCTTCTTATCCTTATTTCCATATGCGTATAGCTAAGGATTCTACTTATGAAGCTTCTTTAGAATATTGGAGTAAGTTACAGGAGTTGATAGTTATGGATGCTTCTTTGTTGCGATATGACGAATTCCGTTCATTTTTGGTTGAGGCGGTAAGCAGAGTGGCAAGAAAACAATACCCGGAATCAAAGTCTTTGGATGCGGTAGTCCGATATGTGGAATCGGAAGTGAAGGAGCCTAGTATTGCAGAGTTCTTAATAAATAAGAATGTATATGCTTATGTAGAGAGATATGGACTTGATTCTGCTGATGCTTATTGTGCTGTGTTCGATCGGTATGTAAAATCACCGCTATTGGTGAAGAATTTTGAGACATTGTGCAATCGTTGGCGCAAATTGTCGGTAGGAGCTCTTTCTCCAAATTTTAACTGTACGGATTTGTCTGGTAAAAAAGTTTCTCTTTCTGATTTTAAGGGAAAGTATGTATATATAGATATTTGGGCTACTTGGTGTGGTCCTTGCCAACGTGAAATTCCACATTTGCAAAAGTTAGAAGAAAAATACCATGGAAAAGATATTTATTTTGTTAGTATCTCATGTGATAATAACAAAAAAGCATGGGAAAATAGAGTGAGGGCTGGTTTAAAGGGTATTCAGTTGCATTTTGTAAATGGAGATACATTTATGAATGACTACATGATAAAGGGGATTCCCCGTTTTATTCTTTTAGATAAGGAAGGAAAAATTATATCGGTGGATATGAGTCGTCCTTCTGATCCCAAAACAATAGCTAAATTAGATGAATTACTTAACTGACTTTTATATTAATAAATCTTTTTAATTTTATGAGTGAAGAATCAGTAAACTCAAGAAGGTGCAAAGGGGGAAATCTGTTTTTTTCAAGAATTCTTTTTTGTATTTGTTTGTGTGGACCGGTAGCTTATGCGTTGGCAGAGGAAAGTACTGTCGTTTCAGAAATACGGCAGAATGAAAAAAAATCTATTTCGGGAGTGGTTACAGATACTAATGATGAACCGTTGATTGGAGCGACTGTATTGGTAAAAGGAACTCAGAATGGTACCGTAACAGATGTGGATGGACGTTTCCATCTGAAGGTAAACAGTGGGGAAACACTTGTGGTTTCATATATTGGTATGAAATCAAAAGAAGTGGCGGTTGTGGATGGAAAGAAAGAGCTTTTTATTCGGTTGGATGCGGACACTGAAATGTTGGATGAAGTGTTGGTTACTGGATATCAGACTTTGTCGAAAGAACGTTCTACGGGTGCGTTTTCTAAAGTTTCTACTGAAAAGTTAGAGTTGAAACGTATGGATAACTTGTCTTCTATGCTTGAGGGACAAGTGGCTGGATATGTGAATGGACAGATTCGTGGTGTCACAACCATGAATGCTGTCGCGAATCCGATGGTCGTGATTGATGGATTTCCTGTAGAAAATACAACATTAGACAGAATAGGGCAGACAACTGAAAATATGCCTGATTTAAATCCGGAAGATATTGAAAGCGTAACAGTGCTGAAAGATGCTGCTGCTGCTTCTATCTACGGTGCGCGAGCTGCTAATGGCGTGATTGTGATTACTACGAAAAAGGCTAAAGAAGGTAAAGCGGAAGTAAGTTTTTCTTCTACCTTTACAGTGCACCCTTATTCTTATTATAAAAAAAATCGGACTAATGCGGCTGATGTTATTGCTATGGAACGTGAATGGGCGACTATGGCATTGAGTACGCCTGAGGCTGCGGAGATGCAGGCTGCCGATTTGCGTGAAAACGGACCATATCCTAGTTTGGGAGTTAATACTTTGTTAGATATGTACACTGGGAAAATCAGTATGGCTGAGGGAGATAAAATTCTGAATCAGTTGGCTTCCTACGGTTATCAATATTATGATCAGGCAGAAAAATATGGTAAGCGTAACCCTTTTTACCAGCAGTATAATTTGAGGGTAGGTAAAACAACAGAGCGTAATTCTTTTAATTTCTCTACTACTTATTGGGATAATGATTATGAGGATATAAATCATAGTGATTGGAAATTAGGTATCAATATTACTAATTCATTACAGCTAACCAATTGGTTGCATTTTGATACAGGCGTTTATCTGAAATATGGCAAAGAGAAGAACCAGTCATATGATTTGTTTGATCCGGGCTTTTCTGTCATGCCTTATGATCCGTTGGTCAATGCAGATGGAAGTTATTTTGTGGCACCTTCACAAAGTGACAAGTCACGTCGTGATTTAGTGGATCAATATGGGCTGTATTCAGAAGATCTCGTGCCGATGGATGAGTTGAATTATGCTCTTAATACAACCAAAACTTTTGAAACCCGCGCTTATGCTAAGTTGAAGTTTGATTTGACTTCTTGGTTGAATTACAATGTGATGTTCCAATATGAAACAAGTGATTCGGATTATGAATCATTGGGTGAGAAAGAGTCAAATTTTATGCGTAAGCGTATTAATGATTTTACCAGCAAATCACCGAATGGCAGTTCTTTGGTATATAATCTGCCGAATGGAGATTCGTTTCATACGTTGAAGAACAGCAAACATAGTTATAACTTCCGTCAACAGTTGAGTCTTGATAAAACATTTGATGAAAAGCATAATTTAGTATGGATATTAGGACAGGAAGTGCGCCATTCATTGATTAATTTTGATGAAAATACGGTATACGGATATGATCCGGAGCTTAAAACATGGCAAAATTATAATATGAAAGATTTGGCTTATTTTTCGGGCTTGTTAGGATCTGCTCAGTTAGATCAGAATAGTATTGCTTCGTCTCGTGAATTGCTTAATCGTTTTGTTTCCTTCTATTCGAATGCATCGTATACGTATGATGATAAATATGTACTTTCTGGAAGTATTCGTTGGGATCGTTCGAACTTGTGGGGAACTAATTCGAAATACCAGAATAAACCTTTATGGTCAGTCGGGGGAAGTTGGAATATCTATAAAGAGAAATTCTTTCAAGCGGATTTTGTAGACATGTTGAAATTACGCGCTTCATACGGTATTGGTGGTAATATTGGGCGTAATACAGCTCCCTATCTGATAGCTTCCTATTATGATTCCAGCCTTGTGGATGGTATGGCAGGGTCTGTGAATACTCCTCCCAATAAGGATATCCGTTGGGAAAAGACAACGACTGTGAATGTAGGTGTAGATTTTGCTTTGTTCCGTCATCGTCTGTCGGGAACAATAGAGTATTATAATAAATATAGTGTTGATCTACTTGCTGCTATAAATGGTAGTCCTACACAAGGGTTTGGCTATACAACGTTGATGACGAATAATGGAAAAATGGTAAACCGGGGAGTGGAAATCACTTTGAGCGGAGAGATTATCCGTCAGAAGGACTTTAGTTGGAACGCTTCATTGTTATATGCATTTAATCGTAATAAAGTAAAACACATCAGTGTGCAACCAAGTTTGTGGGATAGCCGTATAAGTATGCCTACCAGTTATCCTATGGTTGGAAAACCATTATATGGTATTTATGCGTATAAGTGGGCTGGATTGAATGAGAATGGTGATCCACAGGTATATGATGCGGAAAATAATGTCACTTCAGGTCCTGCACGTGATTATCATGCATTGGTTTATTGTGGTACGACTGTTCCTATACATAATGCTTCGTTAACCAATGTATTACGTTATAAAGGTTTTGAATTTTCAGCAATGCTGATATTGGATGCAGGTCACAAGTTGCGGTCAAGCAATATTCCAAGCATTAATATGTCGAACGGACGTATTACATCTACTGCTAAGGGTATAGTGGACCGTTGGACTCAGCCTGGGGATGTAACGGACGTACCACGTCTGCTTTTCTCTAATGATACGGAGAATTTTAATACACACCGTACGGAATTATATCGTTATTCGGATTTGTTTGTGTATGATGCATCAAATATTCGTTTGAGTAATATTTCATTGGCGTACAGAGTTCCGGCCCATTGGTGCAAGAAAATTTCTCTTTCCGGCGCTCGTCTTCAGTTCAATGTAGAGAATGTAGCAACATTTGCTTTTGATAGTAAAGCGAATTACGATTTAGGCGGTAAAGTGAAACCGAATTATGTATGGGGATTGTATTTGAATTTTTAAAGGATGAATAATATGAAAAAACAAATGATAAAGATAAGCAGTCTGCTTTTTGTTATGGTGGCTATGATGCTTTCCGCTTGTGATGATTATTTGGATGATGTGCCGAAAGGGCAGAAGATTCCGAAGACATGGGAAGACTATAATGCTTTTATCCGAAATAATTTTTCCTACCATTTTCTTGATCCCGATCAGCTTGCGGTATTAGCAGGAGATATATTTAAACTTCCTTCTGCCGTAACTAGTCCGTCGTTAACACGTGCCAATTATTACGCAGATGAATCTGTAAATCGAATAGACTTAATGACAGGCAATGATAAGAACCCTTATTTTAATGCTTATGAGGGACTTTTTGCGTGGAATCTAATCGTAGAGGATGTACCGGATGCGACAGAATGTACGGAGGTTCAGCGCCGTCAGTTAATAGCTCAGGGACGTGTTCTTAGAGCCATGCATTATTTTTATTTGGCTAATTTTTATGCTGACCAGTATGATGAGGCTACTAAGGATAAACTGTCAGTTCCTTTGATAACTTCGGCTTCTGTGGAGGCTCCGTCGCCGCAGGTAACTTTGCAAACAATCTATGAGTTTATGCTTGATGATTTGAATAAGGCGGTTGAAGATCTGCCTGTACATAGTGAGTCGATTCTTCATCCTAATCGGGCACTTGGATATGGTATGTTGGCTCGAGTGTATTTGTCTATGGGGGATTATGACAATGCTTTGAAGAACGCTTCATTGGCATTGGAGCAAAATGACCAGCTTTTTAACTGGATAGATCTTTATGAGGCGGATAAGGAGCGCTATGATGATCCCAAGAATTATACATCAGGGGTAGCCGGTAATCCTGAAACAGATAATGTAGAGAATTATATTTATTGTTATGGATCTTCCACTTCAGGCTGGACTGGCTTGAATAACACAAGCTACGCTATTTCTCCTGAACGGGCGGCTCGTTTTGAAAAGGGGGATACTCGTCTGCTGACCCATTGGAAATCCAGAGTGTCATCTTCCGGTATTCCTTATTATGCGGGTATCTATGCTTTGGAAATGAATAAAGGAGGTATGCGTTCACCTGAAATGTATTATATAAAGGCCGAATGTTTGGCTCGTAAAGGGGGAGAAGCTAATATTAGAGAAGCAATGGAACTGGTGAATAAGGTGAGAAAAACACGTATTCTTCTTGAGTTTTATCAAGATTGGACTGCTGCAACAACGAAAGAAGCAGTGGAAAAAATAATAAGAGATAAAGAGAGTGAATATATCCAGACTCAGGTTATATATTGTGATTATAGACGTTTGAATAAGGATCCGGAGTATGCCCGTACTTTTCCACGCACTATTGAAGGAAAAGAGTATATTCTAAAGTCTGATTCGCATTTATGGATTATGCCTTTTCCGCGTGAAGCCGTATCTAATCCTGGAAATGGAACGATTACACAGAATGTGGAAAAGTAATAAAGCGATAATTTTGCGATAGAATTTATATTATCGATAGGAGTATTCTGAAAAGATTAAGAAATATCCGGATATCCTATAGAGAGAAACAAAAAGGGCGGAACAAAAAATCCGCCCTTTTCTCGTTTTATTATTTTTCAAATTGGATTAGTGGCAATGTCCGCATCCACAGTTGTTTTCATCACTACAACCATCACCGCATCCACCTCCGCAGTCACCACAACCACAGCCGCATCCTTCTCCACTCATCATTTTTACCATTTCCTGAATTTCTTCATTAGTGGCTGTGCGGGATTCTACTACTTCACCTTCAAAAGTGAGATCTTTACCTGCATGAGGATGGTTTAAATCTACAGTAACAGTGTCATTGGTTACTTCGCTTACGGTAGCGTAGAAGTGATGGCCTTCATTGTCCTGTAAGGGAATGACAGCCCCCGGGAAGATACGTTCTTCATCAAAAACACCATCAATGGTGAACATATCTTTAGATACAGTGCGCACACCTTCGGGCATATATTCTCCGTAGGCTTCTGCGGTAGGAATGACAAATTCAAATTTATCACCCTTCTTCAAGGCTGTTATTTCTGTTTCAAAGCGTTCCAGTGTGGTTCCTAAGCCGGATATGAACTGGAAAGGATGTTCTACAGTTGCTTCTTCTACCAATGTTTTCTGGCCGTCTTGCATTACATAAAGTTTGTATGCTACGGTGATGTACTTATTTTCCATGTTTTCTTATTATAATAATGTAATATAAACTACTTACGTAAGTTTTCCGTTGGCAAAGATACGAATTAATTCCCCTTAATCCTTTGTTATTACGTTTATATTACATAAATTTGTTATTATGATACTATAAATGCATTTTCGGTGGCGTTTAATCCTTGATATAAATCAATTAACTGCTCGTTTTGATAGATGTTTGCTTTAATTAACAGATATATGACAACATGTTATAAAGCATGTTGTTATATTTGCAACGTAAAGAGAAAGAGATAACGAGATTGTTTTTAAAAGGTATTATTTAGTTCTTAGGTACTAAGTAAATTGTTTTTAGGTTTAACAAATTAAAATTTTAGGTATTATGAAACGTTTAGTATTGTTGGTTGTAGTGGCATTAGGAATGTCAGCTACAAGTTTTGCAGGAGAAAAAGTAGAAGGTAAAGATTGGAAGGTAGATGTTAACGTCGCAAAGTTGAGCAAATATTTGAATCTGGATGCACGTCAGATGGAGGAGGTTGCTAATATTTCTGATTATTTTGCTGACAAAGTGCAAAGCGCAAGCTACGCAAAAGAAGCTAAACAAGGTAAAAAATTGCGTGAAGCCGTATATGGAAACTTCAAACTGATGAAACGTACATTGACAAATGAGCAGTACAAGAAGTATGTGCAGTTGTTGAATGTCACATTGAAAAACAAAGGGTTGGATTCCTATATGGAAGATGCGGTGAATAAATAAATTTATAAAGTGAAATAAATGAATAGAAAAGAGAGTGCATTGGTTTGTATTCTCTTTTTTATTTATCCGTCGGAAGATATAGTGTATATTTGTGATAAAATGATTGTTTAAAGCCCGATTTAGTTACGAATGATAATTTATAAGAAAAAAAATCTTCATTTTATTTGTTTGTTACAAAAAACGCTTTACCTTTGCAGTCGTTAAAGAAACAAAGAAAACAGATATATGAATATTACTACTCTAAATAACCTGGCAGTCCTGCATATTATTCGCGTCGTGGTGGTCACACTGGGAGCGTGAGAAAGGTTGTGTATGTGTAGTTGTACATATAAAGAAATAATTGAAAGCCTTTCTCACATGGTGAGGAAGGCTTTTTCAATAAGTATAGGACGTTATAGATTTAGAATAAGATGAAGAATCAGTTACGCAGTTCGTTTAGCACACAGGGTCGCCGTATGGCAGGAGCGAGAGCTTTATGGGTAGCTAACGGCATGAAAAAAGAAATGATGGGCAAGCCCATTATAGCCATAGTAAATTCGTTTACACAGTTTGTTCCGGGACATACCCATCTGCATGAAATAGGTCAGCAAGTGAAAGCCGAGATCGAAAAACTGGGATGTTTTGCAGCAGAGTTCAATACAATTGCCATTGATGACGGAATAGCTATGGGACACGATGGTATGCTATATTCACTGCCCAGTCGTGATATCATTGCCGACAGCGTGGAATATATGGTGAATGCTCATAAGGCGGATGCAATGGTGTGTATCAGTAATTGTGACAAAATCACTCCGGGTATGCTGATGGCTGCCATGCGGCTGAACATACCGACTGTTTTTGTATCGGGTGGTCCTATGGAGGCAGGAGAATGGAATAACCAGCATCTTGATTTGATAGACGCCATGATTAAATCTGCTGATGCATCGGTCAGCGATACCAATACTGTGCTCCATCTTTTAGCTATCGCCCACGAGGCGGAAGTAGATTTCAAGATGGATGATATTGATATGCTTTCACGCCATGTGCCTTGTTTGTGTAAAGTAGCTCCGAACACACAGAAATATCATATCCAGGATGTGAACCGTGCCGGCGGTATCCTTAATATATTGGGAGAATTATCCAAGGGTGGTTTGCTGAAAACCGATGTGAAACGAGTGGACGGTCTGACATTGGCGGAAGCTGTCGAAAAATATAATATATGTAAGAAGGAAGTGGATACTGAAGCAAAACGTATCTATTCAAGTGCTCCGGGAAACAAATTCAATATAAAGCTGGGTTCTCAGAATGCTGTTTATAAAGAACTGGATACAGATCGTGCCAATGGTTGTATCCGTGATTTGCAACATGCTTATAGTAAGGACGGAGGTTTGGCTGTTTTGAAAGGGAACATTGCACAGGATGGTTGCGTAGTGAAAACAGCCGGAGTGGATGAAAGTATTTGGAAATTCTCGGGACCTGCCAAGGTGTTCGATTCGCAGGATGCTGCTTGTGAAGGTATTCTAGGAGGAAAGGTAGTCAGCGGAGATGTTGTTGTTATCACTCATGAAGGTCCGAAAGGTGGTCCCGGTATGCAGGAAATGCTTTATCCTACTTCTTATATCAAATCCAAGCATTTAGGAAAAGAATGTGCTCTGATTACCGACGGACGTTTTAGTGGAGGAACCTCGGGATTAAGCATCGGGCATATTTCTCCCGAAGCTGCAGCGGGTGGTAATATCGGAAAAATAGTGGATGGTGATATAATTGAAATCGATATTCCGAACCGCAGTATCAATGTGAAACTGAGCGACGAAGAATTGGCCGCCCGACCGATGGCACCGGTGACCCGCGACCGTAAAGTTCCTAAAAGCTTGAAGGCATACGCTAGTATGGTAAGTTCTGCAGATAAAGGAGGAGTGAGAATCATTGACTAAATTAGAAATTAAAAATTGAGAATAAAAAACAGTTTCGTTGTCATCGGCCAGTTGTCCGGCATCGTATTTTTTTGAATCTCAATTCTCAACTAAACAATTATGGCAAAAGAAAAGATAACAGGAGCAGAGGCGATGATGCGTTCTTTGGAGTATCAAGGAGTAAAAACTCTTTTCGGATATCCCGGAGGTTCTATCATGCCTACTTTTGATGCTTTATATCATCATAAAGATACATTGAACCATATATTGGTCCGTCATGAACAGGGAGCTGCCCATGCAGCACAGGGATTTGCCCGCGTATCCGGGGAGGTTGGTGTCTGTTTGGTGACTAGCGGACCCGGTGCGACAAATACCATCACCGGCATTGCCGATGCTATGATTGACAGCACGCCTATTGTGGTGATTGCCGGACAGGTAGGAGCTTCTTTTTTGGGTACGGATGCTTTTCAGGAAGTAGATCTGGTGGGTATCACTCAGCCTATTACCAAATGGAGTTACCAAATTCGCCGTGCGGAAGATGTAGCTTGGGCTGTAGCCCGTGCTTTCTATATAGCCAAAAGCGGACGTCCCGGTCCTGTTGTTCTGGACTTTGCCAAGAATGCACAAGTGGAGATGGTGGATTATGAACCGATGAAGCTTGATTTTATCCGTAGTTATGATCCGGAACCTAATCCTGATAAGGAATCTCTTCAGGAGGCTGCCGAATTGATAAACAATGCCCAAAGGCCATTAGTGTTGGTAGGGCAGGGGGTAGAGTTGGGTAATGCACAAGATGAGTTACGTGCATTCATAGAAAAAGCCGATATGCCTTGTGGCTGTACTTTGCTGGGACTTTCGGCTATACCGACTTCGCATCCTTTAAATAAAGGAATGTTAGGTATGCATGGAAATCTGGGGCCCAATGTCAAGACTAATGAATGTGATGTGTTGATTGCCGTAGGTATGCGCTTTGACGACCGTGTAACCGGAAAATTAGATACATATGCTAAACAGGCAAAGGTGATTCATTTGGATATTGACCATTCTGAAATAGACAAGAATGTAAAAGTGGATGTACCCGTATTAGGTAATTGTAAACATACGCTAGCTATGCTGACGCAACTTATCCGGGAGAATAAACACTCCGAATGGATTGATAGCTTTGCTGAATATGAAAAGACGGAATATGAACATGTTATCAGTAAAGAAATTCATCCTGTTGACGGGGCGTTGAATATGGGTGAAGTGGTGCGTGCGGTGAGTGAGGCTTCGAATAATGAGGCCGTACTGGTGACAGATGTGGGACAGAACCAAATGATGGCTGCTCGTTATTTTAAATACAGTAAGAACCGATCCGGATTACATGAAGATTGCCGAGGCATACGAGATTCCTGCCCGTCGTGTCATGAAGCGCGAGGAATTGCAGGATGCTATCCATGAAATGCTGGCTAATGACGGGCCGTTCCTGTTGGAGGCTTGTGTGATAGAAGAGGGAAATGTATTGCCGATGACACCTCCGGGAAGCTCGGTGAATCAGATGTTACTGGAATGCTAATTTAATAATTATGGATAAGACATTATATACATTAATCGTTCATTCAGAAAATATCGCCGGTTTGCTGAATCAGATTACGGCTGTGTTTACTCGTCGCCAAATCAATATCGAAAGTCTTAATGTTTCTGCGTCTTCCATCAAGGGAGTGCATAAATATACTATTACTGTCTGGACTACTCAGGATGTGATAGAAAAGGTGGTGAAGCAGATTGAGAAGAAAATAGATGTTTTGCAGGCACATTATTTTACTGATAGTGAGATTTATCAGCATGAGATTGCTTTGTACAAGGTTTCTACTCCTGAATTTCAGGAGAATCCTATGGCATCTAAAGTTATCCGCCGTTATAGTGCCCGCATTGTAGAAGTAAATCCGGTTTTCTCTATTGTTGAAAAGAATGGAATGAGTGAGGAAATTACTGCCGGCTTTCATGCTGCCGACCGGGGATTTGGAATTGCTACACTCAATGAGAATCATTATACATGGGTACTTTCCCGTTTAGCTGTAGAGTTAGAGAATATGCCTTGTCAATATGAGGGATTCAGTATTCAGACATGGGTGGAGAACGTGTATCGCCTTTTTACAGACCGTAATTTTGCAATTTTGGATAAGGAAGGAAAAGCTGTCGGATACGCCCGTTCCGTATGGGCGATGATCAGTATGGAAACTCGCAAACCAGCTGACTTGCTTACGCTTCACGGAGGTAGTATCACTGATTATGTATGCGATAAGGAATGTCCTATAAGCAAGCCCGGTCGTATTAAGGTGACAGAGAAAACTCCGGTTTCTGAATACCAGACCAGATATAGCGATATTGATATCAATGGTCATGTGAACAGTATTAAGTATATAGAACATATTCTCGACCTGTTTCCTATAGAATTTTTTAAGGAGAAACGGATTAAACGTTTTGAGATGGCTTATGTAGCTGAAAGTTATTATGGTGATATATTGAGTTTCTACCGCGAGGAAGTGGGGGAGAAAGAATATGATATAGAGGTGAAGAAGAATGGCACAGATGTTGTCGTTCGCAGTAAGGTGATATTTATTTAGAATCTAATTTTTAATTTTTAATTTATAATTTAAAATGGCACAATTGAATTTTGGCGGCGTTACAGAAACTGTAGTTATCCGCGATGAATTTCCTTTGGAAAAAGCACGTGAAGTATTGAAAGATGAAACAATCGCTGTGTTATGTCTGTATGGCCGACTATCAAACCTTGCTTGACTCAAGGCAAGGCACTTTATTTCTCTCATGGCTTTGCTATTACTTGGAGTGACCGTACAGGGGTAGTTCCTCCTGCTGATATTGATGTGATCATGGTAGCTCCTAAAGGGTCGGGTACTTCACTGCGTACCATGTTCTTGGAAGGTCGTGGTTTGAACTCTTCATACGCTATCTATCAGGATGTAACCGGCAAGGCTTATGAACGTACTATTGCATTGGGTATTGGTATCGGTTCAGGCTATTTGTTCGAAACTACTTTCCAGCGTGAAGCAACTTCTGACTTGACTGGTGAACGCGGTTCTTTAATGGGGGCTATCCAAGGATTGTTGTTGGCTCAGTATGAAGTATTGCGTGAAAACGGACATAGCCCTTCTGAAGCGTTTAATGAAACTGTAGAAGAATTAACCCAGTCATTGATGCCTTTGTTTGCTAAGAATGGTATGGACTGGATGTATGCTAACTGCTCTACTACTGCTCAGCGCGGTGCATTGGATTGGATGACTCCGTTTCATGATGCTATCAAACCTGTAGTTGAAAAGTTATATCACAGTGTGAAGACTGGCAACGAGGCTCAGATTTCTATCGATTCTAACTCTAAACCCGATTATCGTGAAAAATTGGAAGAAGAATTGAAAGCATTGCGTGAAAGCGAAATGTGGCAGACGGCTGTAACCGTACGTAAACTTCGTCCTGAAAATAATTAATAGTTAGTATTTAGTATAGAAAGCGGGGGTGCGATGAGGCATCTCCGCTTTCTTTTATATATATTAATGTTAGTGGTATTGTTTATATCATGTGTAGTCGCTAATTTTGTGAAAACTTGACTTAGACATGAATAATAGATTATCACTTTTATTAATAGGGTGCATATTTCCCTTTCTATCTTTTTATGCACAAAAGAATATGAATCTTCCACCATATTATCCCACAGTAAAAGGTATTACGGATTATGCTGTGTGGCAGCTTGTATATCCGGATTCTTTATTAAAGGCGGATATTGCAGGTGAAGCAGTGTGTACACTCCGCATTGATAGTTTGGGTATTGTCCGTAGTAAATATATTGAAGCCACTCATCCTTTGTTTGCCAAGGCGGCCGAAGATGTGATTGAGGGGATGCGTGAATGGCAGCCTGCAAAGAAAGCGGGTAGAGATATAGATAGTACTGTAGTCTTTCATATTCCTTTTAATCCTGATATTTACAGTGACCGTATTTGGCGGCAGCAGCAAGTTCTGGAATCTTGCAGGGGACAATTTGTCGATTCCATGCCTGTCTTTCCAGATGATATTCGTAGTCTTGTTATGGGAAATATGGGTTGGCCTGATGATAAAGTGGATAAAGCCGTTGCTATTTGCCGTTTTACGGTGAATGAAAACGGGGAGATTATGAATATCCGTGTGATAAAAGGCACTCATCCGGCTTTTGATAAAGAGGCTATACGTATTCTTTCTAATTTTCCCCGGCTGATTCCTGCCATGAAAAACAGCAAACCTGTGCCATATGATTATTTTTTGACTATGCGTTTTTGGAAAGAGGATCTGGAACATTATTTATTGTATAGGGAATGTGCACAGGAAGATTTGGAAAAGACCACTTGGGAGCCTTATAGATACTCTTCTTATCCCGGTGGTACTGTTGCTTTGACGCAATTTATAAATTCTCATCTGAAAATAACTCCCGAAATGAAAGCTACGGGAAAGCAGGGACGGGTGATTTATAGTTTCAATGTGGATATAGATGGTTCAATGAAAGATTTTCGGCTGGTGAGGGGACTTGATCCATTAATGGATGCCGAAGCATTGCGGGTACTTCAATTAGTGAATGAAAAATGGAGTACGGGGTATTATTTCAATTCAAAGAAATGGTATCGGGAGTTTTATGTGAATCAATTCACCATTCCCATTATTTTTAGTTGGTAGCTTATACATATTGCTACTTTGGACTTGAGATTTCGATGTTTTGACAGTTTTTGGAGTCCACCTGTAACATTAAGGAGGATTACCGTTCTTGAAGGATCATTTTGTTCTTCGGTCAACTTTCGGAAGTATCTCTGACCTGTCAGTTTTTCGATACAGGAACTTCGAGCATGTATGCCCTCATGCCCTTATTGTGTGTATAACAGGCTAATTATAAATTACTTATGTATTGACGGTAAAAATACTTGCTCTCACTTATACTCTCATGCCCTCACTATGTTTTGAAGTTTTTTTTTACATAACATGCTTGTTGTCAGTTATGTATATTTTTTACAGGCTGTTTGTGTTTGATGCAAAGTAGGACATTTTCAGGCTTTTCTATCGTAAGAAGTATGCATGAGAAGGGTTTCTACGAAATGAGGCTTACGATGGAATTTCCGGCAGGGGTAAAAAAGATCAAGACGTTTTTAAAAAAGCTCTTGTTCTTTTTTAAAAAGGCGGTTATCTTTTTTTAAAAGCTCTTGATCTTTTAAAAAAACGTCCTGTCACCAACGACAGGAAGAATATAAAAACAGGCTGTACCAATCATTTGATACAGCCTGTTTTTATATTTATAGGATTATATACTACAGATTAGAAGTACAGATAACGGTCATCTTTCACTTCAGCTTTTTTGTAGAGGTCATTGATGAAACTGCTAGCATAACGTCCTGCCATATTAGACAAGTTGTTTTCTTCGTTTTTAGCATCAAATTCTTCTGCACTTTTTTCTTTGTTATAAACCTGAATCATGTAAACACCTGCATTACCCTTGATAGGACCAGTTAACTTGTTTACTTCAGCTTTGCTTGCATAAGCACCTAAAGCTGGTTCGCTGGCGCGAGTTACTGAAACATATGCCGGAGCAGAGAAAGTGATATGTTTTACAGAATCGCTAACTGCATTTGCCATATTTTTCACTTGGTCAATGCTGTTTGCGCCTTTCATTTCAGCTATCAGTTTTTCAGCTTTTTTATCTTTGATGATTTCTGCTTTCAGCATGTCGGCAACCAAGTTGATATTACGATATCCGGCAGGATTAATCTTTTCAAGAGCAACTACCATCAGGTGATCGTTCTCACCACATTCATACAATGGAGACACTTCACCTTCTTTGGCTGCAAAAATCCATTTCAACGCTTCACGGGTTCCTTTTACACCACCCACACGGTGTTCTGCGCTACGGAAATCAGCACGTTCTAACAAGCGGTATCCGCTTTCTTCTGCATTGGCAACAATCTTATCCATTGTAGTGTTCTGCGCTACGAATTGGCTGAAATCATTGTATGCCTTGTTGTATGTTTCTTTGCTGAATTCAACCGGACGTTTAATCACTGCAACTTTATATTTATCTTTCATGGCTTTTTTATCCAACACTTGAAGAATAACGTTAGCTTGTCCGATCTGAAGATTGCTTAATTCTTTAACATTAGAGTTAATCAATGTGTTGATGTATTTAGCATTGTCAGCATCTAATGCAGCACCTTCATAGTTGCGTGCAGTCAACCAGGTTGCTTCACCTGTCTGACCATATTTTTTTGCGATATCAGCAAAGTCAGCTCCATCTTTCAGTGCATTGAAAATACTATCGGCTAAAGTTGCGGTTTTAGCAGCATCTTCAGCATATACCTGAATTTGACGATATTGGATTGAATCGGGAGCAGTCTGCTTGGCAATAATTTTAAAAGCATTATATGAATCATCTGCCTGATTATAGTAAGGACCATATACTTCGTTGATAGTTACAGAGTCCAAACGAGCAACTACATCATTAGGATATACAGTCTTGTTGATTGCAATTTCAGAAAAAGGAACAACAGAGCCGGTGGAACGGATGAATGTGTTCATGTCGGCAGCGGTACCTAGCTGGTTGGCATATTCGGTTACTTCATTTAATACTTCTTTGCGATCTTCTTCAGATGGAGTTACCAATACATCAATGTATTTGATATTACGAGTTTCAACCGGCTGTTCGAAAGAACTTTTTTTCTTGTTATACAGATCTTTGATTTCGCTGTTTGAAACCGTGATAGTTGAATCGCTGATAGAAGAATAAGGAATTGCAGCCAGTAAAACGTCTGATTGTTCAGTGCGTGATGTAAACGCATCTTCAGCTGCAACCGGATTTGAGATCAATGATTTTGCAATCAGGTTCTGATATTTTTCAGCTAAAGTAGATTGGATCAAAGTCTTTTCAATAAAATTCCAAAAAGCTCCCATTTTTTGATAGTATTCTACATATTGTGCAGGCATTTTGCTTGCATCCAGGTGAGCGTAATCTACCAGGAATTTTTTCAGCATATCTTTGTCGAAAGCACCGGTTTGCGGATTGCGGAACGGAGTTTGCATTAATAAGGGGTTAGTACCCTCCTCAATGATTGCTTGAACTTCAGCTTTGCTGACAGTCAGTCCCAATTTTGCAGCTTCTGCTGCGATTAATTGGTTATTTACGTAAGATTGCCATACTTGGTCTTTCACTTGAGTCAGTTGGTCGTCATTTAATGCAGAAACACCTTGTGTCAATTTAATGACTTCTGTGTATTCGTCTACCATTTTTTGATACTCTTGTGCTGTAAGTGTTTTTCCATTCACTTCACCTACGTCTTGTTTACCCTGATGTGGTTGGAGAACCTTCCATGCGTCTCCGGCAATGAATGCGAAGAGGGCAAGTCCGATTACAACGACCAACAGAGGGCCTTTACTTCTGATTGTTTGTAATGTTGCCATTTAATTTTACTATTTTTGTTTATTGTTTTTTTATACTTCATAGATTTAGCGCACGAAGATACAAAAAATGCAGCTTACAAGCTATTTTATTGTGAAAAAAATCTATTATTCGGTTACTTTCAACTTTACTAATTCAATTTTGGTTGCTGTTACTTTAATTATTTTGAAATGGAATTTATCGAAAGTGATCTCTTCATGTATTTTGGGGAAGCTTTGGTATTGGTGCAGGATGAGTCCACCGATAGTTTGGTAATCATCATTTTCCGGTAGGCCAAGTGAGAACAATTCATTGGCTTTTTCTATTTCCAGACGTCCGGAAAGGATGTATTCATTGTCACCGACAGATTTGGCTATGTAAGAAGTCGTGTCATGCTCATCTTCTATTTCACCGAAAATTTCTTCCACTAAATCTTCTAGCGCCACGATGCCGGATGTACCTCCGAATTCATCGACTACTACAGCTAAGGATTTCTTTTGCTGCATGAATAGTTTCATCAGCTTATGCGCTCCCATCGTTTCGGGAGCAATAGGTAGTTGGCGGACACTCTTAGTCCAGTCGGTCTGTTCACGAAACATTTCAGAAGAATGGATATAACCTATAATATTGTCAATGTTTTCTTTATAGACAATGATTTTACTGATTCCGCTTTCAATGAAGCGGGCTTTTAGTTCTTCTATGGGAGTTCCATATTCTATGGCAACAATTTCGGTTCTAGGTACCATACAATCCCTAATTCTGATATTCGAAAAATCTAGTGCATTTTGGAATATCTTGACTTCGGTGTCTATGTCTTGTTCATTTTGAACATCTTGTATACTGCTTTGAATAAAGTAATCTAGATCGACTTTGGTAAAAGCTTTTTCATTGGCTTCTTTATTTGTTTTAATGCCTATAATGTAAAGTAATATATTGGATATTCCCGAAGCAAACTTGCTGATGGGATAGAGCAAGACATAGCAAATGTAAGTGGGAACTGCAAAAATATTCAGAGTGAAATTGGGATTAATCTTAAATAAGGTTTTAGGCAGGAACTCTCCTGTGACCAAGATGATTAATGTGGAAATAATTGTTTGGATCAGTACTAATAAAAAGTGGTTGTCTATCAATCCTGCCAGCAAGTTTTGTTCAATGACTTGTGCCATCAATATACCGTAAATGACCAAAGCGATGTTGTTCCCTACCAACATGGTAGAGATAAAATTGTTCGGATTATGAAAGAAGATGGAAAGTATACGTGAATTTATGCTTTGGCTGTTACGATCCATTTCAAAACGTAATTTATTGGATGAAACAAAGGCTATTTCCATGCCGGAGAAAAAAGCGGAAAAAGCCATTGTGATAAGAATTTGTATAATAATACCCATAATAGTGAGTGAATTAGCGTATCGAATCAGTTCTGGTGCTATTTGCAACAGCTTTTGTACTGTCTGCTGGTGCTGTATCTTCTACAGTGAAAATACCTGTGTTATTATAAATTTGATATTCTGTCATTTGCTGGTTGGATTCAAATCCATAACCGGTAATGATTTTGTCTTCTTGTTCAATGCGGATAAATTTGTCAGAATAGACCCTTTCCTGTTTTTCATCCCAAAAGAGCAGGTCTGTGTCAAATTTGTCGCCTCTTTGGCTGCGGATATGCACATTGCTTCTCAATTCCCAAAGTTTCTTTTTCTCGTAGTAATAGGCTGTATCGGCTTTTATGCTGGCATCAATATGGAATAGGGAATCAAACTTTTCCAGATAAACTCCTTTTTCAAAAGCCCAATAAGGAGGGTTCTTTTTATCATAAATTTCCCATTCTTCTGTGATAATTTTGTAGCGGGTAATACCGGAATCGGATATAAGGGTAGTAACCCCCAATGTTTTCATGCTAGGCAATGAATCTCTTTCTGTAATGGCTTCCGCCAGATTTTTTTCGCCTCCTGAGCATGCTGGGAATAAAACAAACATAACAGTTGCCCAAATGGCAACTGTTATGTTTAGAAATATAAAGTGTGATTCTTGTTTTTTTTCAGACGACATAATTATCTGATAGTTGTTGTTTCACCAATCCATCCACCGATTGTAACAGAGTCACCTTTCTTCAAGCTGAGGAAGAACAAGTCTGCGTCTTTAGGAGTATGGGCTGCATAAGTACCAATTAGTTTATTTGCTTCTTCAGCAACACTAGGATCTACACTTTTTGCTTTCTGTAATTTGTCGATAACAGCAAAATAAGTACACTTGTTCAATGCGGCTTCATCACTCCAGTTAGGGCTTGATGCATACATATTAGCAATTAAAATGTAAGGCTTACCATTGTTTCCATCCAATGAGATTGACTTCAGCGCATATTGTTTTGCCTTGCTCAACTGTTTTTTGCTGAATAAAATAGCAGCGGTTTTGTATGCATAGTCGGCTTTCTTTAATGGGTCTTGTTCTAAGTTGATAGCCTGATCAAAATAGTCGATACATTTGTCCATATCACCTTTCTTGTAATACATGTATCCGCAACCTACAGCAGTTTCGGCAGTCGGTTCGATGGCATGTGCGGCTTCAGATGCAGCAAAGTAAGCTTCCTGTTCTGTACAGTTTAGCATCTGCATTACAGAAATAACTTGCTTCAGATAATCCAAATTAGTTTTGTTTTGTTCAACTTTCGGAGCATAGATAGCTTGTAGGTTGTCGCAAGTCGCTACACCACTGTTAATGAAAAATGCATCGATATTGTCTTTTGCCACTTTCAATAATTTTTTGTCATTTTCCTTTGTAGCAGCTTTTAAAGCTCCATCAGCAACTCCTGATGCAAACAAGTAATCCTGAATGAATTGTTCTTTGTATGCTTCATCACTCTTCATTTTACGGGCAGCAGCATCCATGAATTCTTGTAATACAAAATAGTCGGAATTTTCTTTTTCAAGTTCAATGGCTTCTTTGAACATGTTGTATGCTTCATTCATGTCCTGTCCACCCATTGTGAAGTAGTCATGTGCCTTCATTCCGATAATTGAACCCTTTGTAGCATCTCTTTTAACCAACTTGTTCAAATCGTCCAGATATTGGATACGCTGGTCGTGAACTTTCATCAGTTCATTGAAGTATTGTTTTTGCTTAGCTGCATCTTTTTCACCGGCTATTAAAGCACGAAGAATTTTTGCACCATTAGTATAAGTACTTACTTGAGCTTTGGGGGCTTCTGTAAATACGCTCATCCAAGGAGTATAGGCGTCCTTGAAATTGTTAGTTTTGACATACTCAGTGTAAATACTGATATTTTTCAAGCATCGGATACTGTCTTCACCATGTCCGAATCTTGATCCGTCTGACGCTCCGGTCTGAGCGAAAGAAGCTGTTGTACCTAAGGAAAGAACGAACAGCGCTGTTACCATCTTCATTTTCATCGTATATAAATTTAGTTGTTGTTATTTATTTGCTTCTCTCCATTTATTAATCCACTTTCCATTTCATGAACCAACGTTCATTGAAAGTGAGCCCGATATTGATTCTCAAATAGTTCTCTTCCATTAATCCTTTAAATTTAGGACTGACTTTAATGTATTGTCCGGAAATGTTCAGCATAGATTTACTTTGGAACATGGGAAGTCCGAAACCTACACTGACGCCATATTCGCGTGCACCGTCTTGAAAACTGGTTGCTCCTGTGTCCGGATCAGTATAGCTTACCTTATTATAAGGAGTTGAATAATAAGCTCCCATACGGTAACGGATACGCTTCAGATAGTTGTGGCTGATATAACTTGGTACGAATTCCGCACCAAAAGCTATTTTTGTGCGGTTATTCATTTCCACACTTTCTTTGTTGAACTTGCTCCAAGTCAGATCGGCTGTATTCCATTTTTGTAAAGTATAGTCAATCCCAATCGTCAGGCGGTTGTCATATACATAAGTAAGACCTGCACCAAATGTATGTGGCATTTTAAACGGGTTTGGAATAGTATCGCCAGTTTGTGACTGTACATAAATGGAACCATTACTTTCCGTACCTGTCTGATGATATTTATATGCATCTCCGTGCAAGGTATGTCCCAGTGTATAAACGGCACCTACATTTATTGTGTTTTTCTTGTTTAACTTATAAGTATACTGTAAACCAAAATCCAATTTATAATCACTGATGGAAAATTTGTCTAATTTGATACTACGTGTATCTGTCGCTCCAATAGCTGTCATGGATTGATGGGTAATGTCTCCATAAAGATATGAAAAATTTGCACCAACAGACAAATTATTAAATACTTTATAACCTAATCCTACAAAAACCTGGTGAAAGCCTCCGTCGCCATTATAAGATTCGGCCCACTTTCCGTTATTGTCTACATCCTCAAAATCATGTGTTTTGGAAATGTTGTAACCTACTGTAGAAAATGGAAGAAAACCAACTGTCATTCCCATTTTTTGCCATAGACGGAATTGCATGGCCAAATAGTCAAAACTTGAGTTTTTAGCATTGGTTTTTACATTACCATCCTTGAAGTTCGCATTTTGAAGAGTCATTCCTGCATCGAACAAGAATGTCAATGAATCGATAGCTGTATAAGATGCCGGATTAGACGCGTTGATTTGGTAGCCGTTTCGCAAACCGTATGCTATTCCTCCCATTGCTTTACTGTTACCAAAATTTTGATCAGCTAACTGACCAAAGCCGTAGCGTGTATAGGGAGAATTTGTGCTTGTTTGGGCTACGGCCAGCCCTGTGACTGTGAGTAATATTGACGCACTAATCAGTCTTTTATAATTTATCATTATAGCTTAATATTCTGTTTAAACCTTTCAATACTAAAAATCTATCTG
>PPYE01585318.1_pt1 | contig 21706 bp, 28 predicted proteins | sample 1559881 | NCBI WGS metagenome assembly PPYE01 (sample SAMN08240022, study PRJNA423297) | Human gut metagenome, whole genome shotgun sequencing project.
GTTTCGCCTTGTAAATACAGCGTTTTCCGCTTGTTAATGTATATTGTCTCTTGTTTTTTGTGCCCCCCTTGTTAGATAATGGGGGCTTATAAGGCTCGCTAACGCTCGCCCAACCGCCGAAGTGAACCAGACACTCGCCAGCAAGCTGGCGTGGCTCTATGTCTTCGACCGCCACCGTATCTGGATCACTCCGTCGATTTATGAGATTTTGAGGTTATCTTCCACATAAACTGGGATTTGTTACTTAACAAACTTATTTGCCAATTTATATACTTGATTGATTTCTTTGCTTTCCAACTTCCAACTATCTAGTTCGGTTTTAATCAGCTCTGGATATTTTTTGCTTATATCCCTTAAAGCATTACCTACCGACTTTCTAACATATTCGCTGGAGTCCTCTCTCAAATCAGCTAATCGTTCAATCGCTTCCGTAGGGTTTTCTTTGAAATAAGGTCTGCTCGTCCAAATTCTTAAACCTTCTGTAACTGCCCTTCGAGTATTAGGGTTGCTATTTTTCAACCATTCATCAATTATTGGAATGGCGTTTTCGTATCCTTTTTTCTTACAGAACTCATCAAATGATTTTGCCAATATTTCCTGAACTCTCCAGTTATCATCATCAGAAACTGTATCTCTCATGAAAGCTAAAATATTATCATCTTCTGATAGATACCCAAAAAGAAATACGGCATACATTCTTACTTGATATACCATAGATTTGTATGCTAAAAACGCCAACTTTTTTATAAATTCATTATCATGAGATTTATAATCACTTAAGGCTCTACTTTCTTCCACCTTAAAACCATTATCTATCAAAGAAAATTCTCGCTCTAAACTAACAATATACTCATTCATAAAAATTGACCTCTACACAAATTCTTCAAAGCAGACGGATTATTCTCTATGATTGTCTCAACAGTGGAACAGTTTTCTAACTCTGAACAGTCGCCACAAGTAGCAACGCCTTTTTTCAATGCACACTGCCGAATACTGCATATACTATCGCAAAATACGGTTTTAATTCCTTCAACACGACAGCCTTGACAGTTAATATGTTCAGGAAGAATAGGTGCATTATTTAATTCAGCCCATAGCTTCGCAGTTTTTATTCGCAACTCTTGGTCGTCATTAATTGTTGCAAGATATGCGTCACATTTTTCACAATCCAGCCCACAATATCCAATCATTTTTTCCATGGTTATGTACCTCCCAACTTCCGATTTATCTTTATGTACATTATACCACGATACTTTAATATCGTCATTTCTTTTCTGCTTTTGAAAAGTTACTTATCAGTCTATGTTTTGTAAAGGGTGCTAAAAGCATTGCTTACGCAACAAGCCCTTGACAAACCATGTCTAATAAGTTTTAGAGTAATCAAGCAGAAATGATATATTATGCTGTTTCATGCCAGCGAAAAAGAGATACTGGCACGCTTATGTAGTATCTCTTAGCTTAGTAGCAATGTTCATTTCTTTGCAAGCAGGCAAACACGGGCTGTTTCTTAATATCCTTTTGTTTGGGAAACTCCCTTTTCCCATTTGTTGACAGCCGGCGCCGGCTTCCGTTCTCTTTTAACCACCGGTTATGCCCAAAGGATCCAACCCGTAAACTATAGCCGCACACGACCTGAGTCATAATTTTACCATTGTTGAAACCATCGTACCGTGCTATAATCTAAGTTGCAGGATACCTGCATAAAATAGTCCAATTTAAGGAGGTTTTTACAATGTTAGACAAAAATGTATCTGAACTGCTGAACACGCAGATCAACAAAGAATTCTACTCCGCCTATTTATATCTGGATTTTGCCAATTACTATAAAGACCAGGGGCTCGACGGTTTTGCCAACTGGTACAACGTTCAGGCCCAGGAGGAGCGCGACCACGCCATGCTCTTCATCCAGTATCTGCAGAATAACAGTGAAAAGATATCACTGGAATCCATAGACAAGCCGGACAAGGTATTCGATGCCTTTGACCAGCCCCTGCATGCCAGCCTGGAACATGAGCGGTATGTAACCAGCCTGATCCACAATATCTACGACGCTGCGTACACGGTAAAAGATTTCCGCACCATGCAGTTTCTTGACTGGTTTGTAAAAGAACAGGGCGAGGAGGAAAAAAATGCGGAGGACCTGATCCGTAAGTTCGAGCTTTTCGGACATGACTCCAAGAGCCTCTATATGCTGGATTCCGAACTGGCAGCCAGAGTATACACTGCCCCTTCCCTGGTGCTTTGATATGAGCGGGGAGAAATATCTGTGTCCCTGTTTTAAGGTCACAAAAAAAGATATCAAGGAGGCCATAAAGGATGGTGCCTCCTCCTTCAAAGAAGTGCGGAAAATGACCAAAGCCGGAAAAGGCTGCGGCCACTGCCAGTGCAAGGTAAAAAAGTACGCAAAGAAACAGTTGAAAAAACACGTGTCCTGAATGCTGACGCACATACAGAATGCCTGCCGGGTCAAGACAATTCGTCTGTCGCCCCGGCAGGCATTCTTCTTACCATATTCCTAGTATTTTCTGCATAACCAGACTCACACATGTGATCCCGGCCCAGCAGCAGGCGCCCATGAAGATCGGCTTTCCGCCTGTTTTTATAAGTTTCACCACATTGGTGTTCAGTCCGATTGCACCCATTGCCATGACAATGAAAAATTTGCTCAGCGTCTTCAGAGGACTGAAGATCCCCGCCGGGACATTCCCTCCTGAAATGAGAAGAACACACTTACGCGGCATCTGCGGATTCCGTTCCCCGGGAGATACGTTCCACCGCGCAGCAGACCTTTTCAAACACAAAGTCAAACACCAGACCATATACCACGCCGAACAGGTTATTTGCCAGCCTCAGCGCCATGGACCCTGTCATGCCGAACATTCCCATCGCCATAGAAAGGGCCCCGAAGGAGTTGAACACCGTCTGCCACAGATAGGTTGCCGAGAATCCCACACCAACGCCGCCCAGCATACCGATACAGCCGTAAAAGCTCTCCGGCAGCACCGCGCACAGCCCGAAAAACAGAACACACCCAATGGCATTTCCCGGAAAACGGTATTTGAACCGATCGAGCAGATCCTTCCTGAAAGGCTGGATAATGGACATCATGGCAAATCCCGCCCACATCACTCTTGGAAGATGCAGGAGCTGCGCAAAAAATATGCCGGAGGAGATTCCTAGGGCCATGCGGAGCTGCCATTTCGTCCTGGCTGATGAAAGTACAAATTCCCGCAGCAGATCCCCCAGTCCCCTCTTATAGATAATCTCCCTGTGGTTTCTGTAAAAGACAAGCGCAGTCAGCAGTGCGCCCAGTGCCAGCGCAAGAACCCGCATGAAATACGCATGTCCGGACACATCATTTCCCTGAAGCAGCAGATACCCCAGAACCCAGGTGGCGTGATTGGCCATAATAATGTTGTGGCATCCCAGCGTAAGGAGCAGAAGCAAAAAGACAAAATCCAGTAAAAACGCCCATCCCGACGGCACCATATGGGTCAGCCTCGGCCCCACGGCCAGAACGGCAAACAAAATGGCAATTACCCCCATGCCGTGAGAGGCTTTAATCCCCAGATCCGCGGACCGGAACACCATCACGGTAAGCAGCACTACCACCCCGGCCACACTGTTGTCCTCCCCGAATATCTTTGTATAAGCTGTGACAAATGCCATGCAGAAGGCAAGCGTCAGAAACACTTTGAAAACGTAGATGAGAAGATGTCTTCTCTTTTCCCTGCTGTCTTTACTGTTCCGGATCAGTGCCTTTGAACCGGCCTGATTTAACTGTAGTTCCTGATAAATACTCAAATGATCAACTCCCTGAATGATTGATTTCTGTTACTGTTTCGTTTCCCCGGATTCCCCTGCCTGATGGTTCACCAGGCGGATCAGCTCCATAAGCCGGGCAAAGTTCTCCTCCCCGGCCATGCGCCTCATGGAATACAGCGGTTCCAGATAATACTTGTATGTGTGGTCCAGCTCCTCCCGCCCTTTCTCTGTGATACACAGATAATAACTGCGGTGGTCTGCAGCACACGCCTCCTTCTCCAGAAATTCCTTTCTGCAGAGACTATCCACCAGACGGCTGACCACCGGCTTGCTGATCCCCATCCCTGCGCAGAGCATATGGGATGTGAGCTTCTCCCCTGAGAGCACCACCCTGGAGAGCAGATCCAGTTCCTGGGCAGAGGAGATCCCGCCTTTTTTTGCCCGCCTTACATGCAGGCTGCAGAAAAGCCTGATATCCTGCATTCTCTCCATCATTTCTATCCAGTCGTATTCCATTTTTCTCTCTCCTGTATACGAATTTGTGAAATGTCCCTGTGGTTCTATTTAGTTAACATTATTAACTATCCAGATATACTACGCCAAATAGTTTATTTTGTCAACTATTTCCGGACATTTTGTATTACAGCGTCACCTGCATATCCTTAAATTCCTTTGGCGATATCCCATACTCCTTCTTAAATGCCCGGTAAAAGCTGGAATAATCCCCGAACCCGAACATGGGATACACCTCACTGATCCCCACATCCCCCAGTATGGCATCCCTGCAGGCGGACAGCCTTTTTTTGGTGATATACTGGTGGATGGACAGTCCCGTACTGTCCTTAAACACATGGGCTATATGGTACTTGCTCACATAAAACTGCTTCGCCAGATTCTCCAGGGACAAATCCCCATCCAGATTTTCTTCTATATAATCAGCCAGCCCCTGATACAGGTTCAACTCCTCCCGCTCACTCTTCGGATAATTCTGTTCATGGACGATCCTGTTCAGGTGCAGGATCAGGTCATTGACACACAGGGATATCTTCGCCTCCCTGCCAAACCGTTTGGAGCGCATTTCATCAATAAGCCCGAAGACTTTAGAGCGGATGGTATTGAAGATCACCACATCCGTGTGGAAAATGTAATTGTTCGTCACCTTTACATGCTGCATCAGATAGGCATAATCCGATGAAATTTCCATAAGACTGTTGCAGTATTCCTCCGTGATCCAGAATACAAAGCGGCGGTAAGGAAGCTCCTGATTTCGGATCACAGCGTGGTGCCGTGCTTTCGGAGGTATCAGTACAATATCCCCCTGCCTCATGGAATACTCCTTCCCTTCGATGATCATACCCACATTTCCCTCCAGGAAAAAGTAAAATTCATAGTAGTCATGCGCATGGTCCTTTACCTGGGACAGATAAAAATCACTGTAATAATAGACTTCGAAATCTTTGGAGAGCATATACTGCCTGGTGCTGAACGCTGTCTGCAGATTTTTTTTCACACCTGTCACCTCCGTCATTTTTTATAGATTATCACGAAACAGCAATTTTTGCAATGTAAACAACAAATCAGTCAATTGGCTTTTTCTCAGCAGGAATTATAATAATAGATAACAAAGTAAATAAATCCCAAGCGGAAAAGAGAAAGGATACGAAAAACTATGGAAATGACATTAAGATGGTATGGTTCTAAATTTGACACAGTGACTCTGAAACAGATTCGCCAGATTCCAGGTGTGACAGGGGTTATCACCACTCTTTACGACACACAGCCGGGCGAAGTATGGAGCAGGGAACGCATCGCTGCCCTGAAAGAGGAAGTTGCCGCATCAGGCCTTCACATTTCCGGTATCGAAAGCGTCAACATCCATGATGCCATCAAGACAGGCTCTCCGGAGAGAGACATGTACATTGACAACTATATCGAAACTCTGGAAAACCTGGGAAAAGAAGATATCCATCTGGTATGCTACAACTTCATGCCTGTCTTTGACTGGACCAGAACAGAGCTGGCACGTGTAAGACCGGACGGCTCCACAGTTCTTGCGTACACACAGGAAGCGGTTGACGCCCTTGACCCGGAGAACATGTTTGAATCCATCGCAGGCGACACCAACGGCACGATCATGCCGGGCTGGGAGCCGGAGCGTATGGCTAAGATCAAAGAGCTGTTCGACATGTACAAAGACATTGACGACGAAAAATTATTCGAGAACCTGAAATACTTCCTGGAGCGCATCATGCCGGTCTGCAGCAAATACGACATCAATATGGCGATCCATCCTGATGATCCCGCATGGAGCGTATTCGGCCTTCCGCGTATCATCATCAACAAAGCCAATATTCTGCGCATGATGGCAATGGTGGATGACCCGCACAACGGTGTTACCTTCTGCTCCGGTTCCTACGGCACCAACCTGGAAAATGACCTGCCTGACATGATCCGTTCCTTAAAAGGCAGAATCCATTTTGCACATGTGCGTAACCTGAAATTCAACTCTCCTACAGATTTTGAGGAAGCTGCTCATCTTTCCACAGACGGAACCTTTGATATGTATGAGATCATGAAAGCACTCTATGACATCGGATTTGAAGGACCTGTCCGCCCTGACCACGGCCGCATGATCTGGGACGAAGTGGCAATGCCGGGTTACGGCCTCTATGACAGAGCACTGGGCGCTGCTTACTTAAACGGACTCTGGGAAGCAATTGTGAAAGGAGCAAGATAGTCATGCAGGTAAATGAACTGGGTTTAAAAAACAGAGAACAGTGGGAAAGCAAAGGCTATTCCCTTCCGAAATTCGACAGATCAGCCGTAACCGAAAAGACCATGGAAAATCCATTCTGGGTCCACTTCGGTGCCGGCAACATCTTCCGCGCCTTCCAGGCAAATGTCGTGCAGAACCTTTTAAATGAAGGCGTTCTGGACCGCGGCCTGGTAGTTGCAGAGGGATTTGACTATGAGATCATTGAGAAAATGAACCGTCCCCACGACGGCTACAATATCCTGGTGACTTTAAAAGCAAACGGCTCTGTAGAGAAAACCGTTGTGGGCAGTGTTGTGGAATCTCTCACCGTTGACTCCGAGAATGACACGGATTTCAACCGTCTGCGTGAGATCTTCAAAAAGGACTCCCTGCAGATGGCCAGCTTCACCATCACAGAAAAAGGCTACAGCCTTGTTAACGGAAAAGGTGAGATGCTCCCCTCTGTTGTGGCTGACATGGAAAAAGGCCCGGAAAAACCGGAGAGCTACATCGGCAAAGTGGTAAGCCTTCTGTACACCAGATTCCAGGCAGGCGAAAAGCCTATCGCTATGGTGAGCATGGACAACTGCTCCCACAACGGAAGCAAACTCCACGACGCAGTCTTCGCATTTGCTGAAAAATGGTCAAAGACAGGCCTGACAGACAAAGCCTTTGTAGACTATATCGAGAACCCGGCTAAAGTCTCCTTCCCCTGGTCCATGATCGACAAGATCACTCCAAGACCTGACCCGTCCGTGGAAGAGATCCTGAAAAAAGACGGCGTGGAAGAATTAGAGCCGGTGGTAACCTCCAAGAACACCTATGTGGCTCCCTTCGTAAACGCGGAGGAATGCCAGTACCTGGTCATCGAGGATGCCTTCCCCAACGGAAGACCCGAGCTTGAAAAAGGCGGCCTGATCTTCACCACCCGTGAGACAGTTGACAAGGTGGAGAAGATGAAAGTCTGCACCTGCTTAAATCCTCTGCACACCGCCCTTGCCGTATTCGGCTGCATTCTGGGATATGACCTGATCTCCAAAGAGATGAAGGACGAGACCCTGAAAAAGCTGGTAGAGGGCATCGGCTACGTGGAAGGCCTGCCGGTTGTTATAAACCCGGGCATTCTGGATCCTAAAGAGTTCATTGACACAGTACTTGGTGTCCGTATCCCGAACCCGTTCATGCCGGATACCCCGCAGCGTATTGCCACAGATACTTCCCAGAAGCTGGCAATCCGTTTCGGTGAGACCATCAAGGCATATCAGGCATCCCCCAAGCTGCATGTATCAGACCTGAAGCTGATCCCCCTTGTATTCGCAGGATGGTTCCGCTATCTGATGGGTGTGGATGACAACGGCAATGCTTTTGAATTAAGTCCGGATCCGCTTCTGGACACCGTACGCCCCTACGTTGCAGACGTAAAACTGGGGGAGGCCGTGGATGCGGAAAAACTGCTGAAACCGGTTCTGGAAAATGAAAAGATTTTCGGTGTAAACCTCTATGACGTGGGCATGGCTGACACTGTATGCAGTTACTTTTCACAGATGACAGCCGGTACAGGCGCTGTCCGCAGCACACTGGAAAAATACGTTTAAAACCCTTCGGGGCTGCACGAATCCTCCGCTCGTGCAGCCCCGATTATTTCTTCTATTTAGTATACTTCTGCCCCAAACGGCATAAGTGCCAGCTTGGCGATTTTAAAATGCTGCATTCCAAAAGGAATACCTACCACTGTGACACAGAGCAAAAAGCCAATCAGCAGAGATTCCAGAGCCAGGGGGATTCCTGTCACTATCATCCAGATGACATTGAGAAGCAGGGAACCTGCCCCTCCGCCGTACTGTACTTCCTTCCCAAAAGGGAAAAAGGCCAGTGCCGCAAACTTAAAACACTGCATTCCCACAGGAATACCCACAATCGTAACACACCACAAAAGCCCTGCCAGACACCAGCTCAGCCCGCTGATACAGCCGCCGAACACAAACCACAGTACATTTCCAAGACATCCCATATAATTCCCTCCTATTCTATCTTATTCATTTAACAGGTCTCTCAGCTCCCCGAGAATCGCTCTCACCCGCATGATCGCGTCATCCACCTGCTCTCTGGCATCATTGATCTTCTTCTGCACCAGATAGTCAGCCACAATCCCATCAAAGAAGAAATCAGCAAAATTCAAAAATGAGCTGATGTCCATGCGCAGGTCATGGGGAACCTGGACATCCCTAAGTTCTCTCTGGAAGACAAGGAGCTGACTTTTTGCATCCTCCATATAAGCTGTGGCATCCGACATTTTTGAATGTTTTACCATGTCTGTGAAAAACCCGCCTCCCAGCATATCGAAGATTCCCCAGTTCTTTGCTCCCTGAAGCTTTTCTCTTGCATTTTCCAGGCTGTAAAGAGCCTTCTCACCTGCCGCTGCTGCTTCCTCAATCTCTCTTCTTCTCACTTCGTCTCTCATTTTTCTTTTCCTCCATTTTTTCAGCCGGCTTTTCTGCGGCGGATATCTGGAAGGTGTGCTGAAAATAGATGGAACTAAAAAAGACCTCTATTATGACATCCGCCACAATAAAAGTCTTGCTATCTCATTTGATACGGACACCTCTCGGTATCGGTTGACGATTTCAAACCCGTTCATCTCTGAACGTTCAGCTACTCCCTTTCGATTGCTTGTATAGAATATAGCACAGAGCGCAGAAGTTGTCAATATATTTCTTTATAAAAACAGAGTTGCGGGACATCTTTCCGCAAGATGCCCCGCATTCTCCTGTTTTCACTCAGCTTTTCTGATCCTTGTCCTTTGGACTTCCCGCTTTCTGGTACTGCCTGTCAAATTCCGGCCTCCCTCAGCCACCACTTCCATCTGCAGATCCCCCATACTCTCCGTGATCTCTATCTCCACGTACCGTTTGTCTGCGCCATAGTGGAAAATGATCTCCTCCATCCGCTCTATAAGCTGTCTCCAGATAAGGGATGAGATCCTGGATTCCCTGGAACAGAGATTCCGGGGGATATTATTTCTCTTTCTGCGCGGAAGGCAACCAGATGTTCAATATCATTAACCAGATGGGGCTGCAGGCCTTTGAATATCTCTGCAGGAGAGACCGGGCTGCCTTCACGGAGCAGCTCAGCGCATGCTGCTGCCATATCCTGACCTTTGTCCGCGACTTCATGACCGGCTGCGGCCTTCCCGAAGCTTCCGATATGGCAGCACCGGATATGTCCTTTATCCCCCTGTATATCTGAATAAAAAGAAACCCTTGTAAAATTTTCATTCTACAAGGGTCTTGACGTGCGCGAGAGGATTCGAACCCCCGACCTTCTGGTCCGTAGCCAGACGCTCTATCCAGCTGAGCTACGCGCACATCCAATAATTGGATAGATATTAATTTGTTATTGCCTCAGCAACGAAATTTATTATATCCTATGGTGCGAAAAATGTCAATAGGTTTTTGAATTTTTTTTATTCACTCTTTTACCGTCATACATAACAGATGACTGCCGGAAGCAAACAGTTACACTTGCTATTTTTCAGCGGATTGTTTATAGTAAAGGGTAAGCGCAGTCTACTTATTTATATAAAGGAGTGACAAGAATATGAAATCATCATCAGATCTTAAGTCCATGCTGGCCTCCATCCACAGGAAAAGCTATCCTGCCTACAAGGATTTGCGGGGTATCTACTCCTTCGGTGACTATACATTATCTATTGATCATGTGCAGGGGGACCCCTTTGCGGCACCCTCCAGTCTGAGTGTAAAAATCCCCCTGAAGACCGCCGGTTTTCCTGCCCATTATTATAAGGAAAGGCATGCCAGAATCGCCCTTCAGGACTATCTGAACAGACAGTTTGAACAGCAGGTATACCATTTCAGCTTCAGGGCCAAAGGCTCGGGAAAGAGCGGACTCATCTCCGTCAGCCGCTGCGGGCAGGAAATCCTGGACCGCACTGCCTGTGAGATCACGGATACCGACGTGACCGCCCGCTTCACTGTGGGCTTTCCGGCAAACGGCAGGACCATCAACGCCCCTGAGCTGGAAAAAATCCTGTTTGAATTTCTGCCTGTATGCGTGCGGAAATCTTTCCTGTATAAAAACCAAAACGCAAAAACTGTGGAAAATGTGTTCTTTCTGGCAGAGGACCAGCAGTTCATCCGGGAGGAACTGAAAAAGCGGAAGCTGGCTGCCTTCGTGGCTGACAACGCCATCCTCCCAAGACAGAGCGGTGTATCGGACAAGCCGCTTTCTGACTGTGTTCCCTTCACCTCCCCGGACTCCATGCGCACTGAGCTAACTCTTCCCCACAAAGGGAAGATCACCGGCATGGGCATCCCTGTGGGCATCACCCTCATCGTAGGGGGCGGCTACCACGGAAAATCCACTCTGCTGAATGCCCTGGAATCCGGTGTATACAACCACATCGCCGGGGACGGCAGGGAGTATGTTATCGCGGACGACACAGCAGTGAAGCTGCGCTCCGAGGACGGACGTTTTGTGAAGGATGTGGACATTTCCATGTTCATCAATGATCTTCCCAACAAAAAAGACACCCGCTGCTTCTCCACCCCGGACGCCAGCGGAAGTACCTCTCAGGCTGCCGCCATTGTGGAGAGCATGGAGGCAGGTTCCCATCTGTTTTTCATAGATGAGGACACTTCTGCCACCAACTTCATGGTCCGCGATACCTTTATGCAGCATGTGATCAGCCGCCACAAGGAGCCGATCACTCCGTTTTTGGAGCGCGCCCGGGATCTGTACACCGAGGCCGGTATCTCCACCATCTTAGTGGCGGGCAGCAGCGGTGCCTTTTTCCACATTGCAGACACCATTATCCAGATGGACTGCTACCGCCCTGTGGATATAACACATGCCGTGAAGGAACTCTGCAGAGACTTTCCGCTGCCCCCGGCAGACACGCCTGCCTTTGCGCTGCCTCAAAGCCGCAGAATCATGACCACACCTGATTTTCGTGAGCCCCAGGGACGGTCAAGGGGCCGCAGACCGGAAGAGAACAGCCACGGACAGAGAGAAAACAGAGGTCTGAAGACCAAGACCCATGACCGCTATACCTTCTCCATCGGCAAAGAATCCGTGGATCTGCGGTATGTGGAACAGCTTGCGGACTACGAACAGACGGCTGCCCTTGCCTCCATCCTGCGCTATGCGTGTGAGAACCTTATCGATGGAAGAAAAACCCTGGACCAGGTAGTGAAGCTGCTTCTGCACCAGCTTGAGACAAAGGGACTCTCCTCTGTCTGCGGAACCTCCTACACCCCCTGCGGGCTGGCCATGCCCAGGCCTCAGGAGATTTACGCCTGCTTTAACCGGTTCAGAAGGTAGGGAATGACGCTTCCCCGTCTGGACCCCAGCCCCTGTGTAAACTGCGGTGCCTGTGTCAAATACTGCCGCCGCATGGACCAGGGATGAAAAGAAATATTACCGTCTCACCCTTCTGGGACGTACAGGAAAGAGAAATCCGCGTCTTGGCGAGGATTTCATCAAATGGGGGGATGACATAAAAACCGCAGTCATTGCGTTTGCCAATACGGATGGCGGTAAAATCTATATTGGAATGAATCATGAAGGAACAGTGTTAGGTGTCGCAGATGTAGACGGACTATGCTGCGTGTTACGAATATGGCCCTCTTTATCTAACATCCCTATTTTGTGATCGTCCCATTCAAATCCCACAAATCTTCCCAGCTCTCTGCCCCCGGCCAGAGGAATACCTGACCTTTTACCAAGCGGCAGTTCTTGTCGGCAAGGCGAATCTTTTCCATCTCCTCCTCTGTCAGAGGATCTTCGGTGGTACATTTCAGATTGCTGATATACTGCGGTTCCTTTACAGAGAAAGGAATGGGCACCTGCCCCCGCTGTACAGCCCATTTCAGGCACACCACAGCCGGATGTATCTGATGGGCTTTGGCGATCTCCAGAATCTCGGGCATCTGGGTGTCCGCAACGTCCTCAGAGGTCCTGTCACGCTCCGGGCGTGAGGGGGAACCAATGGGGCAGTAGCCGATGGGCACGATCCTGTGCTCCAGCGCGTACGCAAACAGCTCCGGCTGCTGAAAGCCCGGATGAAGCTCCATCTCAATGGCTGCAGGCTGTACTTTGCAGAGGGGAAGCACTGCTTCCAGCTTCGGTATGGTCATATTGGACATGCCGATGTGGCGCACAAGGCCTTCCTCTAAAAGCTGTTCGCACTGTCTCCATACACTCATGAACTCCTCTGTTGAAAAGGGTCTGGAATCCGGGTTCCTGGAATCCCCGTCACAGCCCGGCGCGTGGTAATTTGGAAACGGCCAGTGTACAAAGTACAGGTCCAGATAAGAAAGTCCCAGATCTGCAAGGCTCTGCTTACAGGAAGCCATGACCTCTCCTTCCCCGTGCATGTCATTCCATACTTTCCCTGTGATGAACAGCTCTTCTCTCTTTACAACTTTGTTGTCAAAGAGACGTCCGAGCACAGCACCGATCTCCTTTTCATTCTGATAGACGGATGCACAGTCAATGAGGCGATATCCGTTTTCCACGGCACCGTAAACCGCATTTGACACCTGCTCCGCGGAATACTTGTCAGAGCCAAAGGTACCTATACCGATCGCCGGCATTCTGACTCCTGTATATAAAGTTCTGTAAGGCACTTTTGACGGGTCTGCTCCTTTTGTCATCCTATGCCTACCTTTCATCCTGGTCGCCGAAGACTACAGCTACCTTGCCGCACTGTCCGCCGGCCATGAGTTTATATGCTTCGCCCGCTCTCTCAATGGGGAACTCGTCTGTGATCAGATCTTCCGGATGGATATTCCAGCGCACCAGCCGTTCAACCAGTTCTTCCATTCTCCACAGGCTTGTCACCCAGGAACCGAAGATTGTCTTCTGTCCGTGAATGATATCCGGGCTTGGGTTGAATGTACAGGTTCCGCCTTCACCTACGAAGGCTATTTTGCCCCATTCTCTTGTGGCACGGATGGCAAGCTGACGGCCTGCATCATTGGCGCTGGCATCAATTGTGCGTTCAACGCCGTATCCTCCCGTTACTTCCAGTATCTCATCCAGGGTATTCTCGCCCGGTTTGAAGACATGGTCCACCAGTCCAAGTTTTTTAGCCAGGTCAATGCGGTGGTCATTCATTTCCACACCGATCAGTTTATTCGCGCCCAGTGCTTTGGCAAGCATGAGGGCTGCCAGGCCTACAGGCCCAAGTCCCGTCACCAGAACCGCATCATTTCCGCTGATGCCGATTTTCTCAATTGCCTCGTAAACCGTACCGAATCCGCAGGCAACCTGCGCGCCGTCTTTGTAAGTGAGTTCATCAGGCAGGGCGATCAGGTCCTTCTCCTCCGCCAGAATGTACGGAGCCATGCCGCCGTTTCTCTGCCAGCCGTATGCCTGACGGAATTTGCTCTTACAGGAAATGTAATATCCTCTTCGGCAGTCATTGCACACACCGCATCCGGAAATGTGATATACGATCACTCTGTCACCCTTTTTAAACCTGCGGAGGCCTTCGCCCTCCTCCACGATCACGCCGCAGGGTTCATGGCCTGCCACCATACCCGGAATATATCCTTCCGGTCCTTTTCCCACGTGTTCCCTGTAAATGCAGCGGATGTCACTGCCGCAGATCGTTGTTGCCTTTGTCTGGATCAATACCTGTCCGTGGCCCGGCTTCGGTACATCGAACTCCTTCATTTCAACTGAGCTGTTGCCCGGAAGTATTGCGCCTGCCATCTTTTTCGGAAGCATTTTTACTGCCATAACTGTTGTCCTCCCAACCGTAAATTCCAGCATTTTCTGCTGTTTTTTATTTGTCCTTATTATACCATTCTGCGCGGAGGTTATTAGAGATATCTGCGACACCTTGTTGTCTTTCATGTCGTGTTTTCGTATATTTCTTAAACTGTATTCCGATTTACAGGCACCTCTGTATACTTACGGACAGCCCTGCCAAAGGTGACAAAAATGTAATATAAGTCCCGAATTTGTAAGGTAAATCGATGGCATACATCCCTGTCATATCCTATAATCAACACTGTAAAACAAATATCACGGAGGGATTCACTTCCTATTCTTTGAAGGTTATCACTTCCTTTTATTCTGCTCTACAACGGGCAGCGGGGGCGAAAAATGAAATACTTCTTTTATGTTTATTATCCGCTGCATGTATATCTGCTTGTAATGCTTGCAAGAATTGTGGCTTAAAGCACTGACCATTGTCTGCTATCTTGCATCGGCATCTGCCGGCTGTTTTTCCGTATTGCCGCCTGTTGTCTTTTTTTCTTCCGCTGACTTCAGATACTCCAGAGCCTCCGGGTCTTTTATCTGTATTACCCTGGACCACTCTTTCGTCGCATCGTCTCTTGCCACCTCTGACTGGTTCTTATACAGGAATTTAACCAGTTCATAGACATCCACCCAGATTTCATGATTTCCCTCTCTCTGGGATTCGTCAAAGATAAGCTGCAGGCCGAAATGTAAATGAGTTGTGTCAATATTGTTCACATTTTCCTTTGCACTGTATCCGGTGCGCCCCATATAGCCGATCACATCACCTGCCTGCACGACACTTCCCACTTCCAGGGATTTGCAGTAGGGAAAATTCTGGCGCAGATGGGCATAATAATAGTACCGCCTGCCGTCAAAACTGCTGATTCCCAGACGCCATCCGCCGTACTGGTTCCAGCCCATAGCTGACACATAACCGGACTCCACCGCCACGATAGGAGTACCAATAAGAATAAAATATAGAAGAAAACAGCCTTGACATACCGAACATACATTCGTATAATAAAATTATAAAAACAAACATTTGTTCTTATTTTAATGAGGTGATCATATGGGAAATATAGTTTTTGAGAATCATGACGCTTATCTATTATATCAGTCTGCCATGAATCGTGACCCGAACCTGCCAGCGCACGGCAGCATATCCGTGCAATATGCCCTCTATTTATATTATAAGGCATATCCAGAGGAACGTCCCAAGGGATTCCGATGCAGGCAGCACGCCTCTGCATAATTACCATAATTTACCTATAGATTTGCTCTTGACACAGGTTTAGAATTAAGTCAGGGGCGATAATGTGAAAAAGATTTTTAATAGGAAGAAATACATAGAAACCACATGTGATACAAACGATGAAACATTTGAAAAATGGGTAAGCAATCAGGTATTAAAAGAAACTGAAGAGTTAATAAACGGCATGGAGAATGGCCAGGATCTGAACAAATTTGAGCCGACAGATGAAATATTTGAGCGCATAGTGAAAGAAGCCCGCGAACGCGGATTACTCACTGAGGACGATGTGGATGATGTAAATAGAGATGAATAAGAGATGATGCGGAATGGTCGTCACTGTTATGGTGTCGGCCGTTTTGCGTATCTTGACAACCATTGATGGTCCTTTTACAATATAGGCAGAGGTGATGACAATGAAATGGAATGTCGGGGATAAATGTTATTTTGTCGAAAACAATTTTAAGATAATAGAGGCTACTATAACATCCATGCATGGTAATTTTGCCGTTGTCAAATACGGCCCCAACAAAGGTATCCGCCTGCGAACCTCACGGCTGTATCCCACTCCTGACGAGGCGCATGACGCCCGCATCTATCACTATCAATCGAATAGTAATCCGTATTTTTATGATCACTAGGAGGCGTTAAATGTCATGCCGTCACGCGTCGACTATACTAAATATGTAGATTATGACCTTTCCATATTGACATCCCGGGAACGAGAAACTTTGATATTGAAAATGCAAGGTCTTTCTGCTATTGAAATATCACAACAGTTGAATTGTTGCATCGAGTTCACAAAAAACTAGATGATTTATATAGTTAAAGGCCCCGGCGGGGAACTCGGGGCCTTACAGCGTTTTACAGTTGCCCTCTGTGCGTTGATAGTTACAGTAGTGCTCCTGTTTTATCAGTATAACACATCTTTCTTGCTGTTGTAATAACCCTTACTATATTTATTTATAACAATACCATTTGCAAATAGCCATTACATTTTTGATTGCTGCAGATGCTTCAACACGGCAGTTTCATTTGATCTGCATTCTCTAGCCGGAAGGCTTGCTACTTTTTCTGCAACTGCAACTGAAATTTCATTTTTCTCAAATTTTTCTATATTTCTGATTAGATCCTTCAGCTCATCCCTCTTTGCCACTATCGTGAGGTACATATCCAGAATGAGGACGGGACGGTATCTGATGAAATCAAGGAAAGAACCTATGACGAGGACAAGGGCGCATGATACAGGTTTCTATTCTATTGTGATCTTTGACTATCTGGTTAATATTAACTCCAATTTTGTTAATTTCATAAATCAGTTTCTGCATCTCCTGACGTTTCTCCCATCCCTCTCTCATGCCAAGACCTTTTTCTATGGCAGTTCTGGCCGATCCGCTAAGGTTAGTGGATTTTTCCGACTTGCCAAGCTCCATGAGCTGTTCCGCCATGTTCTTATCAATCCTGATACTGATTTTCCTCTGTTTTTTCGCCATTTTACGCCCTCCCTCCCTTTTATTTCGCCATTTTGTCCAATTGGGGATTTATTGCCCATTTGGGTACTATATTTATTATTTTTTTAACTCCGGCTCTTAAAACTATTTCTTTCTCTGCGCTGCTTTTATCGCCTTTTTAATATTAGCCGTTGGAGCAAACGCAGGAATTTTATTGTAGCAATACTCCTTTATACTCTCTGCTAAATCTGCAAATCCATTCCCATATGAATGTATCGCTTGGAGTAACTCTTGATTCAACTGCGAAAGATTAAAATAATCATGAACCAGATCATTCCTTTTTGAAAGGAAATCTAGCGCCCTCTTTCCGTCTTCTGTCAGCTCTATGTCCAGGTTTTCCACCGTGCGTTTATAATAGCCAAGAGAATTATCTCCTATTCCTTTCCCTCTTATAATCTGAATATAGGATGCAATATCTATAAAAGCCTGTGTAAAATGATTTAAGCGACTGCTTAATGCTTCGCTAAGGTCATCCTTTAATCTTTCATCATCTGTACGGCAAAAAGCTTCGTAGGTATTCTTCATAGCGTCTGCCTGCAAGATCATAATCTCAATACTGTTTGCAACTGAGGATTCTATTCTTTCATCCTGTTTCTTTATTACAAATCCATACTCCTCCAGTTCTTCAGGAATATCTACCATTTATATTCTCCCCCTTCCTTTAACGGCACCTGCTTTCCTTAATATATAATCCCACCATAGATATTTTTCTCTCGCCTTTTTTCTCTCGCATTCCGCTTCATAATATCTTCTCAATCGATACAATTCTTCCTGCAGTTGTGATGGATAATAGTCAGTAAGTTTTATCGCATTCAAAATTGCCGGATAAAATATAGTAGCATTTGGAGAAAAATAATACTGCAAAACATCACTTTCCAAACCATGTGCCTGGAAAAAATCTTTCGCAAACTGCGCTATCTCGCCCTGCATCCTATCATCCTGACAATAAACAACAAGATCTATGTCGCTGCTTGCAGGATCAAAATCCTTCCGAATATAGCTGCCAAAAACAAATACATTATAATTTGGTTCTGAAAACTGACTCTGTAATTTCTCACAAAATTCTAAGAGCAGCTGCCTTCTTTCTTTCCAGGTTTCCAACATACCCTCTTATCCTTTCTTCTATTTGATTATTTTGGTTGGCACATCACTGCTTTCTTCTCTTTTGATGATTATACCTCAATTATATATGCTGCACAATAAAAAATTTCCTACATACCAACTTTATAAGTTTGAATTTTTCACTGAATTCGTAATAATTTCCTACGCCTAGATATGTTTGTTCAATATCCATTTTTTCTATATCAGCCTTAAATTGGATAGCATGGAGTACCAACAGAATCCTGGCAACCTAATCCGTTTCTTAAAATGTCTAATTATGTCTTAAATCACCTAATTTTCTCCTTTTCCGGTTAAATATATAATTAAAATTAAATCAATGTGTTAAAGGAGGAATTGATATGGTGCTAAATGATGTTGTATCACTCGTGCATTCTATTTCTGGTCGCCCCGCTAACAAGCGCTGCTATCACCTAGCATTAGTTGTTTACCATTGCTGCCAAATACCTCTATACAATGGCTTTTGCTTGGAACAACAGATTGACCCCTTAATTTCACATGAGACTGGCTTATCTACCAATACAATCTCCCGCAATATAGCTCGGGTCACTATTGATTGTTGGGAATATGGCGATAGAAAGAAATTGGAACGTATTGCAGGACGGCCCTTAAGTGAAAAGCCCTCACCCAAGGAATTTGTCTTATACCTGTGTGCTTATCTAACTGGATGTCCCGACACCCTTTAATGTCAGTCGCTGGCCGGGTCAACAGACCCGGCTCAAATTTCTGCTGTTCCAGCCCCTGCCCTTCAATGGCGTTTGCAGTTGTTACTTCTGAGAAAATTGGAGGGGTAGCTTTACTTATGTGGAATTGTCATTAGAAAAGATTCTTTTGATGAAGATGCAGCGGAAGAATTTATCCTTCTCAACTGTCCCTCCGGGTTTTGGATCCGGGTCCGGGAACTTTCATCTGCTCCGGCAGGCATTCTTCCACTGGGGGGACCGAAAATATGGACACACATTTCTTTAATCCACAGCCTAAAAATTCTTTTGCCTCATCCTGCCTGAAATAGATATATACGCGGTCTTCTTCATCAACCCATCCATTTTCATAGATAATCCCATTCGGTCTATAAAAAGACCATATAAAACCTTTGCTTCACATGGCAGCTTTGAGAAGCTCTTGTCAGTAAATAACACCTTTGGGATTAGGTAAAAAGTAAATTGGCTGCTTTCCGCACCATAGTAATACAAAATTTGTAAAAGCATATTCAAATAACCTCTGATCAAGTATTTAGGAATTGTCAATAAATGCTCCGGCAGACACACTGGCCGCAATGTCTTATAGGTGTATTGTCTCTGGCCTGCAGGTAATCTGATATTGATATCTGATTCTTATATTGCTTTTTCATATTACAGTAAATCTCCCAAAGAAAAATCCCCAAATCCAATTATGTCTTTTACAAATCCATTAAACCACTTCGGCTGCCAGTGCCATTACTTCTGGTAATAAAGTCCATGCTTTTGCAGGGTTTGGAGAACATTTCTGCTGTCCTGACTTAAACCCATTCCGGTACAGATTGCCGCACCCGAATCCCATCCAGCATCTTACGCAAAATCTACGTGCCCTCTCAATTTCATTATCTGCTTTTTTGAATGCCCGATTATACTCACTTCTTGAATATGGTGTCATAATGATTATCCTTTTCAATAATTCTGGATAATCACGAAGGACCATGAAAAAATTCACAATTTCATCATCCAAATCGTTCACTGTCTCTATATGACAGCGTTCTTTATTAAAAAATACCGCCAAACTCCCAGCGAATGGCTCCAAATATACATCGTGTTGTGGTATGTAACTGCAAATCCAGTCAGCAATTCGGTTCTTTGCTCCCGGATATTTTAATATTGCTTTCATGGCAATACCCCCATGTGCTCTTTGCAAGTATTTTAACCTCGGTTGTTAATTTACTTGCCCCGGCTTAGTCGGGCATTGCGTCTGAGTAGCCCCTGCGTTTTTTAATCTATTTCTTCTTTCTATCATCTATTCTCCCATCCGCCACGCTCCTACATATCAACCAATACGTCCATATTTATATCTGGCAACCATACTAAATAATATACCTCAATTTTCATCCTCCTTCTGCTGATCATACACTTTTCTGCTATATCCCACATACATTAATAAAAAAAGGAAATTTCTTATGCCTGATAATTTTGAAGAATTCTTCCAGGAAAATCGCCGTAGACGTGGTTGCCCGCCTTGTCCACCCTGCCGCTGTAACCGTGACAGAGACCGCAGGGATGACCGCCGCGATGACCGTGACGACAGACGGGATGACCGCAGGGACAGACGCGATCGTGACGACAATTGGCCTTGGAGATAATATAGGTGGGGCTGCTTCGGCAGCTCCATTGTTGGTTTCATCCAAACGCTACCTGCTCATTTCACAATTCTTTTATCTTTTCACCACAGTTTCATCACATTTTCCCGGTATATTAATACTCAACAAAGGCTAATAACCTTTTTCACATAAACTTTTCTTTTCATACTGCCGGGCCTGCTGACCCGGCCCTCCTCTTTTATTTTGTAACAATTGGTATAAACTGAACTGTCTATGCCTCATCCATGATCAAATCCCTCTGGCATCCTCACTCTCATAAGTGCTATGGTGTTTAACACTACATTATTGTGAATTGCCTTAAATCTATCTATTAATGAACCATATTCTCCGTACCTTTTTGCATTTTTCACAGTAAAATTCATGTACACTTTGTGCAATTCTGAATCTCGTCCCGTGAAAAAGAAAATTCGTTCAGCCATACATATTGATTCTGGATAATGTTTTTTTAAACAGTTTCTTTTTGTCATATAATCACCTGAGCAGTTTCTTCCTGTGATCAGTATCATATTTATATTCAGCGACCGTTTTCGGGAATTCATCCCTTGTAAAGACTGATATGTAAGTATCCTGATCTGGCAGTATCCGTGCCTGATAGACCATTTCATCGTCCATGTACTGCTCTATATCCCAGTATCCATTATTTGCCGTTAATATCTCTTCCGGTTTAAAACCATATATCTTTGACAAGACACTTTCTTTTTTGTCTTTTTCCATCGGTACTCTCCTCATAAATATTTGATAAAATGACGATACTCCTTGACCAAACGCCTGCCATCAGTTAAAATGATGTTGTCTATGTATGGGCCTGGCAGTTTTTATCTGTCGGGTTCATTTTATGTCCGCCTTTTCTGCTTTGATATACCGCATGAGCTGTTCCTGGTCCTCTTTCTCCTCCTGTAGAAGCTCCTGGTTGACCCTCAGCACCTCGTCCCAGCTCTCCGGCTCCACCCCGCCCCATTTGCATTTTTCACAGTAATGCTCGTATGCCTTTTTCAGGCTGTCCGGTTCTTCTGTGAACTGCTCTATATCGTGGTCATAGTTATAAACGTAGTACCTCCACGGCATCAGAAAATCTGTGGTGATACAGAAAGTTCTGTCATACCAGCTGTTGGCAAACTGCTCTTCATCGCTGCCGTTCCTCTGCCAGCCGGTCAGATCTGCGACAAAAGACTGTATCAGCTCTCTTG
>PPYE01454199.1_pt1 | contig 21705 bp, 24 predicted proteins | sample 1559881 | NCBI WGS metagenome assembly PPYE01 (sample SAMN08240022, study PRJNA423297) | Human gut metagenome, whole genome shotgun sequencing project.
TTTTTGTTATTTAATATCTTTGTTATTAAGTGGTTGCAAAGATAATGAAAGTCGGGGAGATAACAGAAATAACAGGCGAAGAAAATACATTCGGACAGACATGGGGCACTTCCTGCGATGGGCGGGAGTACGATTCTTTATAAACTACTGCTGTCCGTTACTCTTTTATAAGTGACAGTGATAGGAGTATATATCCATTTACGGGTAGAAAAATCAAAGAAACGTGCCGTCATTGAAACGACAAAATTATCTTTGTCCATTCTTTCCAATCGTTCCACTACCCCCAAACGGACGGCACTGGGAGTAACGAGTTTCAAATCGACGCGGGAATTATCCGTGAGCGTGTATTCATAGTCACTCAAGTCGTGTCCATAGAAAGTTAAAAAGGGAGTATCACTGCCTTCATTACTGATTTCTTGCAAGGGAAGTTTCAATAGAAGAAGCGGATAATCGCTTTGGTCATGAAATGCCGGTCTGACTTCTGCATAGTTTGACCATTCGTCGAAATGATAGAATGGGATTGCTTCTTGATCTGATGTGTTTTTGGACGAATAAACCGGGGCGGCTATTTCTTCGTAAAGATCGAAAGATTGTATTCCGTCATTGTTCAGATCGAGGGGATTCTCTGATTGCATGGAAGTAATTTTATACATACCTCCAAAATCGTTGTAGATGGTATTATTATCATCGTTTTGGCAAGAACTGAGTGCAAGTGCTGCCAAGAATAAATAAGAGTAGCGTTTCATGTTGTGTTAGTTTTAGTTTTTAGTGATTATTGAGTTCAAAGATAGTGATAACGATAACATCTTCAAATATTCAGCCGGAGAAAGTGAATGAATTGACGTTTGTTGGATAAAATTAAAAAAATATATCGGATGACCAAAGTCGGACACCCGATATATTTTGAATGATTTATTATAATCCCAAATCCTTGAATGTTCTCGGAGCCGGAACTTTAGGTAATGGTTTGCGGTCTTTCAGCTCTTGCATAATGACCTCTATGGCTTTATTCAGTTGCTGGTCCTCTCCCATTTGTTCTTTCACCGGATTATTGTCAATCAGGATATCAGGGTCTACACCGTGATTTTCCACAATCCACTGACCGGTCTTGGCATCGAAGTTGGTAAAGAACGGAACACGTACGTCCGTATCGTCCATATAAGGCAGCGGGCCGCTGATTCCGACAATGCCGCCCCAGGTACGGGTACCGATTACTTTACCGATTTTGTTTGCTTTGAAACTCCAAGGGAACAAGTCACCGTCCGAAGCCGAATATTTATTGATGAGCAATACCTTCGGGCCTACTAACGTGGCATCGGGAATGGTTCCGACTTTGGTAGACGTGCGGCTCATGGTCAGACGGTAAGGCTGGCGAAGCAAGCGTTCGATAATCATAGGTGAGACATTGCCGCCGCCATTGGCACGGTCGTCGATGATGAGTGCTTCCTTGTCCAACTGAGGATAGAAGTAACGGGCAAATTCGTTCAGTCCGTCAGGACCCATATCGGGGATATAGATATAACCTACACGTCCGTTGGTGGCTTCTTCCACTTTCTTGATATTGTTTTGTACCCAATTGTAGTGGTACAATGGATATTCATTGTCAATCGGGCTGACCACTACTTTGCGCGCACCTTTGGCAGAGGCAGTGCTGTTGATGCTTAATTCGGTCAGTACACCTGCTTTGCCTGTCAGTAGACTGTAGATATTGTCTACGGTGGTAGTCGGGATACCGTCGACAGCAGTGATGTAATCACCTTCTTTTACGCCGAGGCCCGGTTCGGTAAGCGGGGAACGGAGCTTTTGGCTGTAAACAGCTCCCGGTAAAATCTTCTCGATACGGTAGAATCCACTCTTGTCGCGACTCAATTCTGCACCCAGCAAACCCATCTTGATGCGTTCGGGCCCTTTGATTTCTCCCGGATTCACGTAAGCATGTCCACAGGCTAATTCGGCAATCATCTCACCGATAATGTAATTGAGGTCTAACCGGGTTTTTGCATAAGGAAGCAGGGCGGCATATTTTGTTTTAATGGCTTTCCAGTCTACTCCGTGCATATTCTCCAGATAGAAACCATCACGGAAGGCACGCCAGGTCTCGTCAAAGATTTGTGCCCATTCTTGTGGATAGTCTATCGGGGCAATCATATTGTCCAGATTTACCTTCTTGTCTAAAGCGGCTTTGCTGCAAGGAAAATCGCATACATACAGGTCGCCGCCTTTGTAGAATATTGCTTTTTTATTGTTTTCGGCTACGCTCATGTTAGCTCCTTCGGCCACGGTTTCTTCTTTCTGTTCCGCCAGGTCGAATACTTTGGTATTTCCTGAGTTGGAGTACCATACTTTCTTTCCGTCAGAATAAAGCTGGTAATAATAACCTGCCGGAAGAGGAAGTTTGAGCAAGCGTCCGGGCAATCCTTCAGCATCAATGGTTACGCCGGTTGCTTTGTCGTCCGCTTTATTGTCTTTGGCTGCGGATTTGCTTTCGGGGGTGTTGTCTTCGATGCTTATTTTTTCGTCCGATGGCAGGAAAGGCGACGGGGTGTCTTTAGACAATAAAGCGATATATACTCCGCCCATGCGGTTGTAAGCATGATTCCACTCCGTTTGGCTGTAGATGGGATTGAAATCGCGTTCGGAAGTAAAGATAAGGTATTTGCCGTCGGTACTGAAATGTGGAGATGAAGAGTTGTACCATTTCTCTGTTACGGGATATTCTTTGCCCGAGGTGAGATGGTATACATACACCACATCCATATTGTTCTTGCCCGGTTTGGTATAAGTAATCCATTGGCTGTCGGGTGAGTAATTGACTGAGTAAAACTCTCCTTCGGGGTTTTGCATGACAGTCTTCTTGGATTTTGAAGTTATATCCACTTCTACGATACGGTTTTTGCGGTCGGTGTAGAGCACCTTTTTGCTGTTCGGGCTCCACATCAGTTGGCGAATGTAGGTATCATTGTTTTTGGTCAGTTGAATAGCTTCTCCGCCTTCGGAGGGTTGCAGCCAGATTTCGGTTTCTCCGGTTCGGTCGCTGATATAGGCAATGTATTTTCCGTCCGGGCTCCAGGCGGCATCGCGTTCATTGGCTCCCGGAGTACGGGTGATGTTGCGGGTCACACCTTTGTCTGCCGGAACATCAAACACTTCGCCGCGGGCAGTTATCGCTACTCGGTGTCCGTCGGCAGAAAGACTGGCTGCGGTCAGGTTGCCTGCCACTTTCTTCATTTCCTTGCGGGCAAGGATATTATCTGATTTTAGAGTAATGGATATTTTTTCGGTCTGGCGTGTCTTCGGGTCGAGTTTATAGAGGTATCCTCCGTTTTCATATACAATGATTTCACCGTTCGAACTGGGGAATTTGACATCGTAGTCTGTATAATTGGTTACTTTCTCTGTCTGTTTCGTCTGGGTATTGTAGACAAAGATATTCATGGTCATGTCACGGTCGGAGATAAAGAAAATTTCGTCGCCTATCCACATGGGGACAATATCTTGCGCTACATTATTAGTAATGTTTTCCACTTTTTTGCTTGCAGGATTGTAAATCCAGATATCGTCTGCCATTCCGCCACGATAGTATTTCCAGTTACGGAACTCACGCATCACACGGTTGTAAGCCAGTTTCTTGCCATCGGGAGAGTAAGAACAGAATCCGCCTTCGGGTAATGGAATGAGTTGGGACATACCTCCTTCTTTGGATATTGTCCAGAGCTTTCCGTCGAATCCGTCGCTGATACGGTTACGATAGACAATGTTCTTACCGTCGGGGCTCCACGTCATTACGATATTGTTCGGACCCATACGGTCACCCAAATCGTCACGACTGTTAGTAGCGGTGTAAGTCAGTCGGGTGGGTTCTCCACCATCGGCAGACATCAGATACACTTCCGTGTTTCCGTCATATTGTCCGGTGAAGGCGATTGATTTGCCATCGGGCGAGAAACGGGCAAACATTTCATAGCCGATATGGGAAGTGAGACGTTGTGCCTCTCCACCTTTCAGGGGAGCTTTGTACAAATCGCCTGCATAGGAGAACACGACTTCCTGTCCGTTTGTAGCAGGAAAGCGTAATAATCTGGCCTCATCGGTAGCATGTCCGACAGCGGCACTCCCTGCCAGTAACAGGGTGAATAATAGTTTTTTATTCATTTTACTTGCTGTTTGTAATATTGTTGCTTATAGGAGCAAAGTTAAGACTATTTTTTTATTCATGTTCTTTGTTGTCTAAAATATAATTCATAAATTGCACTGTTTATCAATAATATTAGTTGCTTTTGTATACCTTTGCGTATAACCTTTAATAGATATATAGAATGAACAAAAAACTTTTATGGCTGGGCAGTGGACTTGCCCTTACTTCGTTGGGTGCTTATGCACAAAAGAGTCATGACGTGAAGCCAAATATCATATACATTATGTGTGATGATATGGGATATGGCGACTTGGGCTGTTACGGCCAATCATATATCAGTACTCCTAATATTGATAATATGGCCAAAGAGGGCATGCGCTTTACTCAGGCTTATTCAGGAAGTCCGGTAAGTGCCCCTTCCCGTGCTTCGTTTATGACAGGACAGCATACCGGTCACTGTGAAGTGCGTGGAAATAAAGAGTATTGGCGTGACGCTCCCATCGTGATGTATGGTAATAACAAAGAATATTCAGTGGTGGGGCAGCATCCTTATGACCCCGAACACATAATCATCCCTGAGATAATGAAAGATAACGGTTATACCACCGGTATGTTCGGTAAGTGGGCAGGAGGCTATGAAGGTTCCGTTTCTACTCCCGACAAACGGGGTATCGACGAGTTTTATGGTTTTATATGTCAGTTCTAGGCCCATCTTTATTATCCGAACTTCTTAAACCGTTATAGCAAATCAATGGGCGACACAGCTGTGGTGCGTGTGATAATGGATGAAAATATCAAATATCCCATGTACGGCAAAGAATACTATAAACGTCCGCAATATTCTGCCGATATGATTCATCAGGAAGCCATGAAGTGGCTTGATAAGCAAGACGGCAAACAACCGTTCTTCGGTGTATTTACTTATACATTGCCTCATGCGGAATTAGTTCAACCTGAGGATTCTATCCTGGAAGGATATCAGAAGAAGTTCTTCTATGACAAGACATGGGGAGGTTCGGAAGGTTCGCGTTACAATGCTTCTGTCCATACGCATGCACAGTTTGCCGGTATGATTACCCGTCTGGATTATTATGTGGGCGAAGTGCTGAAGAAACTGAAAGAAAAAGGAATGGATGAAAATACATTGGTTATCTTTACCAGTGATAACGGCCCTCACGAGGAAGGTGGTGCAGATCCTACATTCTTTGGACGTGACGGTAAGTTGCGCGGTTTGAAGCGTCAATGCTACGAAGGCGGTATCCGTATTCCGTTTATTGTTCGTTGGCCGGGTAAAGTGGAAGCCGGACAAGTCAATGACCATCAGTTTGCATTTTATGATTTGATGCCGACATTCTGCGATGTGGCAGGTGTGAAGAACTACGTGAAGAAATATACCAATAAAAAGAAAAAAGGTACTGATTATTTCGATGGAATTTCTATTTATCCAACGTTGACCGGACAGGAAGGACAAAAGCAACACGATTTCCTTTATTGGGAATTTGACGAAACCGACCAGATAGGTGTACGCATGGGTGATTGGAAGATGGTAGTGAAGAGTGGCAAACCGTTCCTTTATAATCTTGCCGAGGATATTCACGAAGACCATGATGTAGCAGCCGAACATCCTGAAATTGTAAAACAGATGAAAGAAGTAATCAAGTCACAGCATATACCGAATCCTAACTTCTCGGTTACTTTGCCCGACTTTAATTAATATCAGTAACAAAATACGAAACATTAAACATTATGGAAAAGAAAACGATTGTGGCACGTGCTGAGGTACTTGCCGGCAAAGAAAAAGAGTTTATGACTGCGGCTACGGCCTTGATAGAAGGTACTCGTGCCGAAGCAGGTAATATCAGCTACAACCTTTATCAGAATCCTTTCTGCCCTACTCTCTTTATTTTTTATGAGGAGTATAAGGACGAGCAGGCTATGGCGGTGCATGCAGCATCGGCTCACTTTAAGGCTTTTGGTGAGGCTATTGAGGGAATGTTGGCATCAGAACTGATTATTGAATCTTTTTAATGGTTTGGTGATTAGTTTGGTCAAGTAAGAACATTTAATATAATCAGAGGGATGTATCAAAACTTCCCTTTTATCGAAGGGGTGTGTCAAAACGTGGATAATGCTGTCGTTTCGTTCGTAGGGGCGAGGTTCGCTCGCCCGAAAACAGTTTACTTTGTGTCAAAGCTCATTCAGAAACAAAGGGAAGAGTAAGCCGTTTCTTAGGGTCAGCCAAGGCTTTTTAAGCAGAAGATTATTACAGTCCGTTGCCGTAGACCGTACAGTCCGTTACAGTGGACTGTATAGTCCGTTATGGTAGACTGTACAGTCCACTACCGGAGACTGTAGTAATCTGACGGACAGACAGACGTAATCGAAAGGACGAAAAGGCTTAGTCCGGCTAATGAAACGACTTAGAGAGTTCAAAACGTATGCAGCGTTTGAAAATCGGAGGAGACAACATCCGATGACAGGTGGATAATGTATTATAAGTAAATTTATCGTTTGCTTTTGTATATCACTGAAAACACTTATCTTTGTCCCCGAAATCTAAAAACATTCCGATGAGAATCTAAACATCTATTTTTCAAACAACTATTTATTTCATGTTGGGACGGCAGGCGAAGTGAATTCGTTTGTTGTGTAATAGTTGTCCTCTATTCCCACAATATACATTTCAGTATTAACATTTTAATTTTATAGAAACAGTATGTGTATACATATACAGTCAGTTACTTATATGCATCCTGATAAAGATGTGCTCTTCAGTAACGTTAGTTTCTCTATGGGGAAAGGTGAGAAAGCAGCGCTTATCGGGAATAACGGATCAGGAAAATCGACCTTGATGCAGCTGATAACAAAAGAATTGTCACCTTCGGAAGGTGAAGTGATTTGTTTGGAACTACCTTATTATATTCCCCAACACTTCGGACAATTTAATCATCTGACGATAGCCGGAGCTTTGCGGATTGAAGGAAAGATACAAGCACTTTATGCCATTTTGCAGGGAGATGTTTCTGTGGAGCATTTTACGGTATTGGATGATGATTGGGATATAGAAGAGAAGGCGGTTGCCGCTTTACATGAATGGGGATTGCCGGGAGTGCCTCTCTCCCATCCCATGCATTTGTTAAGTGGAGGAGAAAAGACAAAAGTCTTTTTGGCAGGAATCGCTTTGCACTCACCGTCTTTTATTCTGATGGACGAGCCGACCAATCATTTGGATGATGTGAGTCGTGAGAAATTATATCACTTTATCACTTCTACTTCGTCTGGTGTGTTGGTAGTCAGTCATGACCGGACGTTGCTCAACTTGCTTTCGTCCACGTATGAGCTCTCGGCAAAAGGAGTAATTTATTATGCGGGGAATTATGACTTTTACAAAGAGCAGGAGGAGTTGGCCGTTCAAGCATTGCAGGCTCGGTTGGAAGAGAATGGGAAGCAGTTGCAGAAGGCACGCAGACAGGCACGTGAAGTGATGGAGCGTCAGCAGAAGCATGATGTACGCGGAAAGAAGCAAAATATAAAAAGTGGTGTCGGCAAGATGGCGATGGATACTTTTAAGGACAAGGCGGAGAAAAGTTCGGTTCGCCTGAGCCATGTTCATGCTGATAAAATACAATCGTTGGCAGAAAGCGCTACGGATATTCGCAAGGCGTTGCCGGACAGGAAAGGGATGAAGGTGGATTTCAATTCTTCTTCCTTGCATACGGGCAAGACACTTATCACAGTCAGAAATATGAATTATGCTTATCAATCGGATGAGTTATGGCCGCTTCCTCTTGATTTTGTAATAAAAAGCGGTGACCGTATCCATTTGAAAGGTGGAAACGGTAGCGGCAAAACCACTTTACTGAAGTTGCTGACGGGCGTTCTCACTCCCACGGCGGGTGAACTGATAAGGGCGGATGGGCTGACGTATGTTTATCTCGACCAGGAATATTCCATTATACAGAATGGGCTGTCGGTGCTGGAGCAACTCTCCTTCTTTAACAATAAACTTTATGACCATGAGCTTAAAACCATTCTTAACCGCTTTCTTTTCCCTATATCCAGTTGGGATAAGAAATGCAGTTGTCTGAGCGGGGGTGAGAAAATGAAACTTTCCCTGTGTTGCTTGATGGTGAGTGCACAAACTCCTGATTTGTTTATTGTGGACGAGCCGACGAACAATATTGATATTATGAATATGGAGATATTGACTGATACTTTGAAGGAGTATCGGGGAACATTATTAGTTGTGAGCCATGATGCCTGTTTTGTGCAGCAAATTAATATAGAGAAGACGATAACATTGTCTTGTTCTTGACATGTGGTGAGGGCTGAAAATCTTCAATATTACGGAGTATCAGATAAATATACCGGTATTTATGGTCATTATTCGGAAATAAGTGTTATTTTTGTCGTAGTGAAAAGACAAACACAAAAACAACATGAAAACTTTCCTACATATCGCAGTATATCTTCTCATTTTCTTGGGATTATCCGGTTGTAATGGCGATGTCTTCATTGAAGATTTTCAGCCTTCTGTTTCTGATGTTACCTTGGATGGAAATGGTGACTCGGTGACTATTCATTTTAAGTCTTCCAACTGGAATCTGTTGCATGTGTATGATTATTATGATAACTCTTCATTATATTATTCAGTTTATGATAAAGACGGTAATATAGTTTCGCAGAATCAGTCGCCTGTTTTGGAAGGGTTGGGTAAAATAGTTTGTGATGATGTCATTTATGAAGATAAGATAGTTGATTTTACCATTGAGCGCACTCATCCTCAGGAAGTGAAGTTAACGGTAAACGAAAATGCGCTCTCTTCTCTTTTCCGGTTTTCCATTATTGCAAGTAATGAATATGAAACGAAAGAAATACATGTAGCCATAACACCTTCCGACAGATATATATTCGACCATATCACTTATTCGCTTGATGTGTATAGTTACAATGATAAGAAAATAGAAGAACGCAAGAGCTGGATAATCAATAACCTTACGAGTACCATTGTTACATCCATTCAGTTTCCATATAAAAATGAGCATCGTTTGGTGAAATTCTCCAGCGATACTCCGGGTGCTTTCGGTTTATTGGCAAATAGTAATCAGGATATTGAGATTCCAAGTATTAGTGAGGGCTACTTGGTGATGAATGGAGAACGAGCTAAATATACTTCTGATTTGCAAAGTCTGCCTTTGCCTTTTTCCGATGATAAGCGAATAGAAGTGCCTATCCAGCCTTATACGTATCAGCGTCTTACTCTGATGTTGGAGTACGAATGGTTTGAGACTAATTTTACTCTTTATGCCGTTCATCCTAAAACAAAAAAGAAAAAAGTCATTACCGGTATCTTACAAAGTAAAATGCCTAAGGGATATTTCATTAAACGCGTGAATATCAATGATTAAAATAATGAAAGCCAGAGTATTCTTATTATATATTGCCAGCCTTTTGGCTGTTTGTCCGATGGGTGGAAATTTGATGGCTCAGACGGCTACGCAACCGGATGTATTAAAGAATGACACAGCAAGCCATAAGCTGATTCATAGGCTCGGCCTGGATGTACGTCCTAATTATGTGACTCCTACCAATGATTTCTTTGATGGTGACAATATGCATCAACAACGCATCAGGCAGGCCCTTTCTGTACATCTGAAGTATGCTTTTCAGTTTGATAAGAATTCGACTTTAGGCCGGCTCTATCCTCATGCCTATCAGGGTATTGGAGTTTCTTATACTACGTTCTTCTGTCCTTCCGAACTAGGTAATCCCATAGCGGTATATGCTTTTCAGGGGTCACGCATAGCGCAGTTATCGCCCCGTTTGTCATTCGACTATGAATGGAATTTCGGTGCTTCTTTTGGCTGGAAAAAATATGATGAGATATATAATCCGCAGAATGAGGTTATCGGGTCAAAAATCAATGCCTATATCAATCTGGGATTTTTTCTGAATTGGCGGATTAATCCGCAATGGAGCTTGACGGCAGGTATGGATTTTACTCATTACTCTAATGGAAATACACATTTTCCCAATGCGGGAGTGAATCCGATTGGCGGAAGAATAGGTGTTGTGCGTACTTTTGGAAATGATGAGACGGTGGCTGTGAAAGGTGCTAAACCGTTATCCATCAAACCTTATATCAGTTATGATTTGGTTGTATATGGTGCTACTCGTAAAAAAGGGTTTGTGGATGGCTATGACGTTTGTCTGGTGCCCGGCTCTTTTGGCGTTGTGGGGCTGAATTTTAATCCAATGTACAATTTCAACAAGTATTTTAGGGCCGGTGTCTCTATGGATGCACAATATGATGAGAGTGCCAATATCAAAGACTATCGGGTAGAAGGAAGTTCATCAAGCGATGCGAAGTTTCATCGCCCTCCTTTCCACAAGCAGTTTGCTGTCGGTCTGTCTGTACGCGGAGAGCTGGTCATGCCTATTTTTTCTATCAATGCCGGTGTCGGACGGAATTTGATATACAGTGGTGATGATACGGAAGGTTTTTATCAAGTTCTGGCTCTCAAGGCTTCCATTACACCGCGCTTGTTCTTGCATGTCGGCTATCAGTTGAATAAATTTAAGAACCCCAACAACCTGATGTTGGGATTTGGATACCGCTTTTACAAGGGAAACGGTAAATGATAGACGTATCGGCTTATGAAAAGAATCTGTGTATTATATGTCATCTTAAGTATCTGTGCAACTGTTTCTTCTCAGATAAAATTCCCGGAGATAAAGTGGATGAGTGACAGCTTGATTTTTATAAGAGAGAAGGAAGCATTGCGTTATGGTGTTGAAACATTTGGCAATGGCCTTTATACAGATTCGCTTGTTCATTATTTGGATACAATATATTATGTGGAAACTCAGATGAAGAATTCTGTACCGGATTCCATTTTTCAGGCAGTTTGGAAGAATGATACACTCACCTATCGGGTACGTCCGAAGATATATCGGGGCTATGATTATGATGATAAATTGAAAAAGAAATTACGCAATTTAGTGGTAGAGAGTAGAATATATCCTTTTGCCCGTTTCTCTGCCTGTATTGAGGGATTGGATGAGGCTATGATTGAAGTGTTGGAAGATTCCATGTTGCGCATGGAGTGTCCTCTTCCTATGCTGAAGAATAATTCTCAGACTTGTATTTTTTATGCGTTGGATGCTTTGTTTCAAACGTATGGCATTTATACCGAACCGGTGATTACCCGTAATGCTTCTTATACGCGTGAAGAGGATTTAAATGCTTTCTTCGATTACTTTCTAACCTCCGAAGCTTCTTATCCGTGTCGTTATAAAGAGATAAAGGAGGCTGTTTTTCCCAATAACTGTATTTTGGCCTTTTATAATGGTTATAATCATATCATCCATGCCGTGTTCTATCGCAATGGTTTGTTTTATACAAAGAATGGTTGGTTTGCTCCCATGGTGCTTCCTACTCTATATCCCATATTGAAATCCTATAGTCGTTGGGATACTCCATTGAAAGGGTTGAGCAAAGTAGGTAAGCAGTTGAAAAGCGATAAAATAGTTGTATACACCTTGAACAAGGATTTATTTGGACTGACAAATATCACTGATTGATGTATGATACCCGGGATATACTTCTTGCACAATTATATTTCTTCACATCTCACCATATCCCAGCCTCTGAATTGTAGCAACAATCTGTGCAAGGTTGTCTTTGCCGCCAGCTGTGTGACTATTTTGTCTGTACTGTATTGCATCAGTTGGCGTCGTCCTTCCGCTGCTTGTACTTCGAGTTCGGCATCGGTAGCTGTGCGGAGAGCATATTTTAACTCCAGAATATAACTGTGTTGCACATCCGGGTAACGCGATTTATCCGGTAAAAGAAAGAAATTACAGTAACCATAATTCATTTTCAGTTCAGGCTCTACCAGATAATAAGAAGCGAGTGCAAGGTAAGCTTTCAAGAAGCCTTGCAGATTTCTTTCGCCCTCCATACCGTTTCGTATGGAAGAATAGCGCAAGCTATTGTTTCAAAGAACGGCTTCCAATGGCCGTCATAAGCGAAATCGTCTATCAGGTCTTTCAGGTGAGAAAGGTTCAGCGAATGAGTTTGTTGATAATAATCCCGCAGGAAACCGAAATATTGTTCACGTACGCAATTGTTGGGAATGCACATTCTCAGGCGGTCTCTTCTTGTGCCACAAATGGTGAGTAGTCCGTAATAGTAAAGCAGGCTGCGGAAATTTTCAATATCCGTTACCTTTTCGGATGGGAAAGAGGTATGCAAGTCTACCAATATCTCTCCTTTTGCAGCAATTTCTTCGATGGTGCTCATGCGACTACCCTCATGGGTTTGGTCATGGTCTATGCGTGCCAGCATTTTTAATTTGCTGTAGTCAGTCATAGTAAGTGCGCATCATGCTCAGAAACAGGCTCTTCCCGAACCGTCTGGGACGGATAAGGAAAAGGTAGCTTGGCATTTTTTCGATGAGCGGCAGATACATAGTCTTGTCTACGAAATAAAAGTTTTCATTTCGCATACGGTTGAAATCGGATATTCCGTAAGGTATTCCTTTAACTTGGTTCATATTGACAACGTTTATAAAAACAGTAAGGACAAAGTTGGTTTATTCCGTTCAATAAATCAACGTTTGCAGCGGTATTATGTTTTTAAGTTTCTTGTCTCATTTAATTTCTGCCCGGTAATTGCTAAACTACCCTAGGGTAAACAGGCAACTACTGCATAGTAATTGTTCCATTACCCTAGGGTAGTTTGAACCCTGTTCGAACTGCCTTTGATAAGGCAGCAATTCGTTATTTATATTCTGCCCAATCAATCAGGCGCATATCACCTTTCTTGGCCAGTGTATCGTGCATGGCCAATGCAGCCGAAATGCAATGAGGGGTCTGTCCTTTGGAAGCCATCTTTACATAATCCCACAGGATATTCTTGTAATCCGGGTGGGCACAGTTTTCGATAATGGCATGTGAACGTTCCACCGGACTCTTTCCGCGGAGGTCGGCAACACCTTGCTCGGTAATAATGATATTTACATCATGCTCACTGTGGTCTTCATGTGATACCATAGGAACGATGGCGCTGATTTTTCCTTCTTTGGCAACAGACGGACAGGTAAAAATGGAGATGTACGCATTGCGGGTGAAGTCGCCCGAGCCACCGATACCATTCATCATCTTCGTTCCGCTGATATGTGTGGAATTGACATTACCATAAATATCTGCTTCGATGGCAGTATTGATAGAGATAACACCGAGACGGCGGATTATTTCCGGGCTGTTTGATATTTCGGACGGACGCATGACCAGCTTGTCGCGGAAGAAATCGATATCATCATAAATACCTTGCAGACAGTCATTGGTCACTGTCAATGAACAGGTACTTCCAAATTTGACACGTCCTTGGCGAATCAGGTCTACTACGGCGTCCTGCAATACTTCGGTATACATTTCGAACGCAGGAATCGTTTTGTCACGTCCCAATGCACCTAGTACGGCATTGGCAATGTTACCTACCCCACTTTGCAATGGCAGGAATCCGGCGGGGATGATACCGCGTTTCATATCAGCTGCCAGGAAGTCGGCTACATTTTGTCCAATCTGGTCGGTGATGGGGTCAGGTGCCGTAAATGAACGTGCCTGGTCGGGTGTATTCACTTCCACTACACCGATAATCTTTTTCGGATCTACTTGCACATAAGGCAATCCGATGCGGTCACTCGGTTTGAAGATGGGTATCTCGCGACGGTAAGGCGGGTCAAGTGGTTCGTACACATCATGCAGTCCCATACCGTTTTTGCTATGGGCGGCATTCAGTTCGATAATCACTTTATCTGCCAGACGTGCAATAGTCGGAGCGATACCTCCGGCAGCGGTCAGATATACTTTACCATCGGGAGTAATCTCGCAAGCTTCCAGAATAGCTACGTTCACTTTGCCCATGAAGCCATAACGGACTTCCTGTGCCATTTGTGACAAATGAATATCATTATAAGCTATTTCTCCATTGTTTACCGCTTTACGGAAATCAGGGTTTGTGGTATAAGGGGCGCGATAGCGGATGGCTTTTATTCTTGACAGAATACCGTCGGTTGCATCTCCTGTAGAAGCGCCGGTAAAGATACCAATCTGGAACGGATTACCTTTGGCATGCTCTTCTTCTGCAATCTTTGCGATTTCAGGGGTTACGGCTTTGGGGGTTCCTGCCGGGGTAAAGCCACTTAGTCCGATGTTATAGCCATGCTTTACATAGCTGGCAGCTTCGGCTGCTGAAATGATATTAAATCCCATGATATTCAATGTGTTTTCTGGTTGTTAGTATTGTTGTTATTAATATTTCCGATTGAAAATCTCCGAGTAAATAAAGGCCCGTCGTGCTTCTTCGCGTGTACTGAGTTTGATACGGGTGTTTTCGTCCGAGGGCTTATCTTTATTTTTGCTATCCATAGCGACAATCGGTGTCGATTTGAATGTTTCTTTCTTTTTCTTATAAGCAGGTTGTGGTTTACTTTTCACTGGTCGTGGTGAAACTGTCTGCCCCTCTCCTTCTATTTCTTCGATTGTGGGAAACATATCAGTAAGAACTTCATGGGGAGAAGGTGTGGCTGTTTCTTTTTTAGCCTTGGTAATTTGTTGCACAATGGCAATTGCAATGATTACCACGAATATTAATACTTGGACAATTTCCATAGGCTTATCTTTTTAGAGGGTTTGATAACGAACGGTCAAAGTTAGAAATTTATTTCTTTCCCTACTAACAAAAAGGCATAAAAAAAGGAAGAGAACTTCACAGTTGTCTTCCTCTATTTTTTTAACCTAAACCTTAACTATGAAAAAATCTAATGTTTTTCAGAAGCAAAGATGCAAATTATCTGAATACGTTGGTAACGCAAACGGAGTTTTTTGTTCATTGGTTATGATAATTTAACGGTTGGGGCTTTTAATGGCTTTCATTCTGCCTTTTTCTGTCTGAATATCAAGCTATAAATATGCAAAAATCAAACAGAATATGAGGGAATTTGGTGGGAACTCAATATCTTTGCAGCGAATTTATAAAAAGAGAATATGATGAAAGAAACAACAGGAGCAGACTTTAAATCTGCAACTGAACAGGAAAACAAGAAACTGTTTATTGAGACGTATGGTTGCCAGATGAATGTGGCGGATAGTGAAGTGATTGCTTCTATCATGCAGATGGCAGGTTATAGTGTATGTGATACTTTGGAGGATGCGGACGCGGTGTTTATGAATACTTGTTCCATTCGTGACAATGCAGAACAGAAGATACTGAACCGATTGGAGTTTTTCCATTCGATGAGGAAAAACAAAAAGAGAAACCTGATTGTCGGCGTGCTGGGCTGTATGGCTGAGCGTGTAAAAGAAGATTTGATAGAGAATCACCATGTCGATTTGGTAGTGGGGCCGGATGCTTATCTCACATTGCCCGACCTGATTGCTGCTGTCGAAGCGGGGGAGAAAGCGATTAATGTAGACTTGTCGACCACGGAAACGTATCGTGACGTGATTCCCTCACGTATTTGCGGAAACCATATTTCGGGCTTTGTCAGCATTATGCGTGGTTGCAATAATTTTTGCCATTATTGCATAGTGCCTTATACTCGCGGTCGGGAACGCAGCCGTGATGTGGAGAGTATCTTGAATGAGGTGCGCGACCTGGCTGATAAAGGTTACAAGGAAGTGACTTTGCTGGGACAGAACGTTAATTCCTATCGCTTTGAGAAAGAGAATGAAGTGATTACTTTCCCGATGTTGCTTCGCACTGTCGCTGAGGCTGTTCCGGGAATGCGTGTCCGCTTTACTACTTCACATCCTAAGGATATGAGTGACGAAACCTTGCAGGTGATAGCCGAAGTACCGAACGTTTGCAAGCATATTCATTTACCCGTGCAGAGTGGAAGTTCGCGCATACTGAAGTTGATGAACCGTAAATATACGCGTGAATGGTATTTGGACAGGGTAGCGGCCATTCGCCGAATCATTCCCGATTGTGGGTTAAGCACGGATATTTTTTCCGGCTATCATTCTGAGACGGAGGAAGATCATCAGGAGTCTTTGTCTTTGATGCGTGAGTGTGCGTACGATTCTGCTTTCATGTTTAAATATTCGGAACGTCCCGGAACGTATGCTTCCAAACATTTGCCGGATGATGTGCCCGAAGAAGTCAAGATTCGTCGTCTGAACGAGATTATTGAGTTGCAGAACCAACTTTCTGCCGAAAGTAATGCCAAAGATGTGGGAAAGACATTTGAAGTGATGGTGGAAGGCGTGTCGAAACGTTCGAAAGAGCAACTGTTCGGACGCACGCAACAAAATAAGGTGGTGGTGTTTGACCGTGGAAATCACCGCATCGGCGATTTTGTAAATGTACGTATAACAGAAGCCAGTTCAGCCACGCTGAAAGGAGAAGAAGTTTTCTGATGGGAAAGAAAGAAGAATATAAAGAAAAGAATCTGCAGTATTTGCAGGTTCTTTCTACTCAAGCAGATGTCTGCTCTTTACCCTGTGGGATATTTTATAAAGTGTTGCAGACAGGAACCGGAACGGTTTCACCCAACGTTCGCAGCATTGTCACCGTTCATTATAAAGGCAGCCTGATAACCGGGAAAGAGTTTGATAACTCTTATAGCCGTAACTGTCCCGAAGCATTTCGCCTCTGTGATGTCATCGATGGATGGCAGTTGGCACTCCAACAAATGCATACAGGGGATAAATGGATTATCTATATTCCTTATCACTTGGGATACGGAAGCCGCACCAGCGGTCCGATTCCAGCTTTCTCCACTTTGATATTTGAAGTAGAGTTGCTGGGTATTGCCTGAAGCAGCTGACGTTATCTGCCGTGTAACTTCTCGTTTACTCTGTCTTCATACCCGTCACGATATCTTTTTTCAGGCATTATAATCCACAGGATTAGATAGATGATTCCTCCCGAAAAAGCGGTAAAGAAGGTTACCAGAGCATAAACGATGCGTACTGTTGATACCTCCCAGCCGAAATATTCGGCTATTCCTGCACATACGCCGGCGAGTATTCTATTGTTTGAACGAAGCAGTCTTTTGTTTTCCATTTCTCAGCTATTAAAATTTTATATGCAAAAATAGGGAAAAACCAAATGTATAGTTAATTTATACTCTTAAAAGTACTTAAAGGAAAGCTCTTGTAATTCATTTTATTTGTTATTTTGCAGCAAATTAGGGCTAAAAGTGAACAGACTCAAGATAGATACTTGTCCGTTGTGCGGCGGAAAACAGTTAGAACATGCAATAACTTGTACAGATAATTATGCTTCGGGCGAAAAGTTCGAGGTGATGCGTTGCACCCATTGCGGCTTTCTTTTTACACAAGAAGCACCGGTAGAGGCGGAAATAGGCAGGTATTATGAAACTCCCGATTATATTTCACACAGTGATACCAATAAAGGCTTGATGAACCGGGTGTATCATCAGGTCCGCAAGTATATGCTATCCCGCAAGGCCAAACTGATTAAACGTACGTCCGGGCTGAGTAAAGGCAGCCTGTTGGATATCGGAACAGGTACGGGCTACTTCAGCAATGCCATGAAGGAACGCGGTTGGCGTGTGCGGGCGATAGAGAAGAATGCTAAAGCACGTGCGTTTGCCAAAGAGCATTTTGAACTGGAGGTAGATGCGGAAGATGCTTTGGCGGGATATGCCGACCATTCGTTTGATGCAATTACCCTGTGGCATGTGATGGAACATTTGGAACATCTGAATGAAACTTGGGAAAGGCTGGCGGCTCTGTTGAAAGACAGGGGAGTGCTGATAGTTGCGGTTCCCAATCCGTCTTCGTATGATGCGGTGAAATACAAGGAATGGTGGGCTGCGTATGATGTCCCCAGGCATTTATGGCATTTCACACCGTCGGCTATGCAACAATTCGGGGTGAAACATGGTTTTAAGCTTGCCGAGCAACATCCGATGCCATTTGATGCTTTTTATGTTTCTATGTTGACAGAGAAATATAAAGGAAGCCGTTTCTCTTTCCTGAAAGGAATGTGGACGGGACTGTTGGCTTGGTTTAGCACGTTAGCCAGGAAAGGGCGTAGTAGTTCAATGATTTATGTATTCAGAAAGAAGTAATTATGGGAAAGAAATCAACGTCTTTTTTCGATATGCAGTTCATTACTTCCAGCATTAGCACTATGTTGGTGCTGCTTTTGTTGGGTATGGTGGTCTTCTTTGTGTTATCAGCCAATAATCTTTCTAAGTACGTTCGTGAGAATATCAGTTTTTCTGTCCTTGTCAGTGACGATATGAAGGAAGCGGATGCCATCAAGTTTCAAAAGAAGCTGAATGCAGAGCCTTTCGTTAAGGAAACTTATTATATTTCTAAAGAACAAGCCCTGAAAGAGCAAACAGAGGCGATGGGAACAGACCCTGCTGAGTTTTTGGGATATAACCCCTTTACTGCCTCCATTGAGATAAAACTGAATGCCGATTATGCCAATTCGGATAGTATAGCCTGGATTGAAGAGAAGATTATGACCAACAAGAAGGTGATGGAGATTAATTATCCGCAAGATTTACTGGATGCGGTGAATAGTAATATCCGTCGAATCAGTTTCTTGCTGCTGGGGCTTGCCGCACTTCTTACGTTGATTTCCTTTGCATTGATAAACAATACCATACGTCTTGCTATATATTCTAAACGTTTTTTAATTCACACCATGAAACTGGTAGGAGCGAGTTGGGGATTTATTCGGAAACCTTTCTTGGTCCGGAATATATGGATTGGTGTATTGGCGGCTGTTATGGCTGATGCGGCATTAATCGGAATGGCTTACGCACTTGTGAGATATGAACCCGAATTGATAGAGATTATTACTCCCATGACGATGTTGCTGGTGATGTCGTCGGTTTTTGTTTTCGGTGTGATTATTACTTTTATGTGTGCTTATATATCAATAAACAAATATTTGCGTATGAAAGCCGGTGCGCTTTATTACATCTAATTAAAAAGGATATGGACAAACAGAAATTTGCCTTTGATAAAACAAACTTTATCTTACTGGCCATAGGCATGGCTGTCGTAATTATCGGTTTCCTGTTGATGACAGGCCCTAGTTCTACAGAAGGATATTTTGAACCGGATATTTTCAGTGTACGCCGAATCAAGGTAGCGCCTGCAGTCTGTTTCTTTGGTTTTATTTTTATGATATACGGTATCGTGCGAAAGCCGAAAGTAACGAAATAATAAAGAGGTAAAAGAGTATGGAATGGTTTGAGGCATTAATTCTTGGTTTGCTCCAGGGATTGACAGAGTATTTGCCGGTCAGCAGCAGTGGTCATTTGGCTATCGGATCGGCTTTGTTTGGAATACAAGGTGAAGACAATCTCACATTTACAATAGCAGTACATGTGGCAACTGTATTAAGTACGCTGGTTGTTTTATGGAAAGAGATAGACTGGATTTTCCGTGGACTGTTTAAGTGTGAGATGAATGCGGAGACAAAGTATGTATTGAATATCCTTGTTTCTATGATACCTATCGGAATCGTAGGAGTGTTCTTTAAAGACTATGTAGAAGAAATTTTCGGGTCGGGACTGTTGATTGTAGGCTGTATGCTGTTGGTAACGGCTTTATTGCTTACTTTCTCATATTATGCAAAGCCTCGTGTGAAAGAGAACATTAGTATGCGTGATGCGTTTATCATAGGTTTGGCGCAGGCTTGTGCCGTGTTGCCGGGCTTGTCTCGTTCGGGCAGTACCATTGCTACCGGTTTGTTGCTGGGAGACAATAAGGCTAAACTGGCACAGTTCTCGTTCTTGATGGTGATTCCTCCCATTTTGGGTGAAGCGTTGCTGGATGGAATGAAGATAGTAAAAGGAGCTGCGGCAGGAACGACGGACATTTCGGTTCTGTCACTGGTAATAGGTTTTGTAGCTGCTTTTGTTGCTGGTTGCATTGCTTGCAAGTGGATGATTAATATAGTGAAGAAGGGTAAGTTGATTTATTTTGCTATCTATTGTGCCGTTGTTGGGGCAATTACGATAGCTTGTTCATTGGCAGCATAAACCGTAGGGGCAAGAAGCATGAATTTTAAAGAAGGAGAAGTATTATATTTCGATAAACCGCTGAAGTGGACATCTTTTGCGGTGGTCAATAAGATAAGATATCACATTTGTCGCAAATTGGGTGTGAAGAAGTTGAAGGTAGGGCATGCAGGGACGTTGGACCCTCTGGCTACGGGGGTGATGATTATTTGCACGGGCAAAGCGACAAAACGGATTGAAGAATTTCAATATCACACTAAGGAGTATGTGGCTACATTGCAATTGGGTGCTACCACTCCTTCTTATGATTTGGAGAAAGAGATAGATGCCACTTATCCTACGGAGCATATCACCCGTGAGTTGGTGGAAGAAACATTGAAATGTTTCATTGGCAGCATTGAGCAGATACCGCCTGCTTTTTCGGCTTGTAAGATTGACGGTGAGCGTGCCTACGATCTTGCGCGAAAGGGAGAGGAGGTAAATCTGAAACCTAAAACGCTGGTGATAGACGAGATAGAGTTATTGGAGTGCAATCTTCCTGAGATAAAAATCAGGGTAGTGTGTAGTAAGGGAACTTATATCCGTGCGCTGGCCCGTGATATTGGTGAAGCTCTGAATAGCGGTGCACACCTCATCGGTCTGGTTCGTACCCGTGTGGGCAAAGTAAAGCTGGAGGACTGTATGCAGGTGGAAGATTTTCCCGAATGGCTTGACCGACAAGAAATAGAAGTTATAAACGAATAAGGAGAGATAAGATGAAACTGTCGCAATTTAAATTTAAACTGCCGGAGGAGAAGATAGCTTTGCATCCGGCCAAGTACAGAGATGAGTCGCGTCTGATGGTTGTTAACAAAGCAACAGGACGGATTGAGCACAAGGTATTTAAGGATATCTTGGAGTATTTTGATGATAAAGATGTGTTTATCTTTAATGATACGAAAGTTTTTCCTGCGCGTTTGTATGGAAATAAAGAGAAGACTGGTGCACGTATAGAGGTATTCCTGTTGCGTGAACTGAATGAGGAACTTCGCTTGTGGGATGTGTTGGTAGATCCGGCACGTAAAATCCGTATCGGTAATAAGCTGTATTTTGGTGATGACGACTCTATGGTGGCCGAAGTAATCGACAATACCACTTCTCGCGGACGTACTTTGCGATTCCTTTATGATGGGCCTCACGATGAATTCAAGAAAGCTCTTTATGCTTTGGGTGAAGCTCCGCTGCCCAGTTTCATCCGTCGTCCGGTAGAAGAAGAAGATGCAGAACGTTTTCAGACTATCTTTGCCAAGAATGAAGGTGCGGTAACGGCTCCGACAGCGGGCCTTCATTTCAGCCGTGAGCTGATGAAGCGTATGGAAATCAAAGGAATAGACTTTGCTTATGTGACCATGCATGCCGGATTGGGTAACTTCCGCGAGATTGATGTGGAAGACCTTACCAAGCATAAGATGGATTCCGAACAGATGTTCGTTGATTCTACGGCCTGCAGCATTGTCAATAAGGCAAAAGATGAGAACAGACGTGTCTGTGCGGTGGGTACCACTGTGA